>Ga0222650_1000295_pt1 | contig 41741 bp, 46 predicted proteins | sample AntAcemetagen367_FD_179820 | JGI IMG/M metagenome (GOLD analysis project Ga0222650, IMG submission 179820) | Saline water microbial communities from Ace Lake, Antarctica - #367 | ecosystem: Environmental > Aquatic > Non-marine Saline and Alkaline > Saline | place: Antarctica: Ace Lake... | reverse complement strand
TGAAGCAACTCGGGAACATAAAAAAGCCCCCCTAAGAAAATTAATCACGCGAAAACGCGACTCAATAAAATTTTCAAATCCTAGCCCTCGACCAAGTCCGACAGACTGCTAGTATCGCGATTCGTGAAGGTGTCCAAAAGTCCCTCGAAATCACCGCCGAACACTTCCTCCAGGATTACGGCAAACGTCCGCGTTTCTTCACCTACGATTCCAAGCAGCTCCACAATCTGGAGAGTTTCTCCTCTGGATCAGGAATCAACGTCATGATCATCAACGTTCAGGCCTTCAATGCCACCGGAAAGGATAACCGCCGCATTTATGAGGAGCTTGATGACTTCCAATCCCGTAAGCCGATTGATGTCCTCAGCGCGAACAATCCCATTCTCATTCTGGATGAACCCCAGAAGATGGAAGGCAAGAAAACCACTGACGCCCTGGCGAAGTTTAAGCCGCTCTTCGTCCTCCGCTATTCAGCCACCCACAAGACCGAGCATAACAAGATTCATCGCCTCGACGCGCTCGACGCCTACAACCAGAAGCTCGTTAAAAAGATCGCGGTCCATGGGATTGCTCAAAAGGGTCTCACTGGCACCAATAGCTACCTCTACCTCGAAGGGATTATCGTTTCCAAGCAGGCTCCTGTCGCTCGCATGGAAATCGAAGTGAAGACGAACTCCGGGATCAAACGTGTTCTCCGGAAGATCGGAAAGAACGATAACCTCCAGGATCTCTCAAACGGACTCGAGCAATACAACGGCTACGTCGTCGCCGACATCGATGCCGTCCACGACACTGTCAGTTTCACCAATGGCGAAGAGATTTCCTCCGGTCAGGTCTGCGGCGACATCAACGAAGCCTCTCTCCGCCGCATTCAAATCCGTGAAACGATTCGTGCCCACTTCGAAAAAGAACAACGCCTCTACAACGACGGAATCAAGGTCCTTAGCCTTTTCTTCATCGACCAGGTCGCCAAATACCGACTCTATGACGAGGAAGGGGAGCAACAACTCGGCGAATACGCCCAGATCTTCGAGGAAGAATATACGAACCTCCTCAACGAAGTCCTCCAGCTCGAAGATTCACCCTACCAACGCTACCTGAAGAAGATCGATGCGGCCCGGACTCACAACGGCTATTTCTCCATCGATAAAAAAGGAAAGCTCACCGATCCGAAGATGAAGGCTCGTGGCGAGGGAGCAGGAACGACCGATGATGTCTCTGCCTACGATCTCATCCTGAAAGATAAGGAGCGCCTTCTCTCTTTCGAGGAAGACACCCGTTTTATCTTCTCTCACTCCGCCCTCAGGGAAGGCTGGGATAACCCCAACGTCTTCGTCATCTGCACCCTCAAGCACAGCGACAACACCATCTCCCGCCGCCAGGAAGTCGGCCGGGGCATGCGTCTCTGCGTGAACCAGTTCGGCGAACGTATCGACAACCCCGCCACCGCCCACCAGACCAACGTCCTCACCGTCGTCGCCAACGAATCCTATGAGGACTTCGTCAAGGGCCTCCAGTCGGACATTTCCGAAACCCTGTCCGCCCGCCCCCGCAAGGCCGATGAGAAATACTTTACAGGGAAATTGCTCAAGGATCTCGAAGGAAATGAGACCACCGTCGATGCCCCGATGGCCAAGAAGATCTACCGTTACCTGCTCAAGAATGACTACACGGACGACACCGACATCATCACCGAGGACTACCACAAAGCGAAGGCTGAAGGCTCCGTCGCTGAGCTTCCCGAAGAACTCCAGGAATATGCCAAGTCAATCTTCGAGCTGATCGATGCAATCTACTCAGACGCAGCTCTTCCAAGCATCGATAATAACCGCAAGACCAAGGGAAATATCCTCAACGATAACTTCAACAAGAAGGAGTTCCAGGCTCTCTGGGAGAAGATTAATCGAAAGGCTGCCTACACCGTCGATTTTGACAGCTCTGAACTCGTCACCAAGGCGACCAAGACGCTCAATGCCGATCTCCGGATTAACAAACTTCAGTTTCTCGTCAAACGTGGGGAACAGCGGGAGGAACTCGATCTTGAAGACGTATCCAACAAGACAGGCTTCGCAGTCACAGGACAAGAGACGGACCACAACACGGGAACCATTCGCTCATCCGTCAAATACGACCTGATTGGTGAGATTTCTGATTCAGCTCAACTCACTCGCCGCACTGTTGGCGCGATCCTTAAGGGGCTCGATCTGCCTGTCTTCAATCAGTTCCGTGACAATCCCGAGGACTTCATCGCCAAAGCCTCCCGGCTGATCAAGGAGCAGAAGGCGACCATGATCATCGAACACCTGGCATACGACCCCATTGACCAGCGATACGATTCCACCATTTTCACCACGGAAACCAGCAAAGGCGACTTCAGCAATGCCTTCAAAACCAATAATCATGTCTACGACTACGTGTTTACAGATTCGAAGATCGAACGAGCTTTCGCTGAAAACCTCGATACAAGCGCCGAAGTCACCGTCTACGCCAAGCTCCCTCGTGGGTTCTCCATTCCAACTCCTGTAGGGGACTACAACCCCGATTGGGCCATCGCCTTCGAGGCAGGGAAAGTGAAGCACATCTACTTCATCGCAGAAACCAAAGGGAGCATGTCTTCCCTCGAACTCCGTGAGATCGAGAAGAGCAAGATTGCCTGCGCAAAAAAGTTCTTCGCCACGATTTCCTCGGACCAAGTCAAATACGACATGCTCAACAGCTACGAGAAGCTGATGCAGCTCGTCAGTTAGATCAACCGCACCGGGATCATCGAAAATTCCTACTGCAGGTCCCATCGACCGCCGTCCAACATTTGGAACGACCTACACTCCCGAGCATGTGAAAATGCAAGCCAAGCTCATGGAGGAGCTTCAGTCAGAGTATCCCGGTGCAGCTCGTCCTTGTCGGAAGGTGTGAGCCAACTAAAGAGGATCGAGATAATCTTCTCCGTCTTCGGACCATGTTCAATCTCCCGCTGGAGTATCGGATTGTGTCAATCTGAGCGTGTGAGATCAGCCGTTATAATGCTCGCCTAGCAGGTGCTCCCGAACTCCGGGGTGATACTAATTTGTATACTACAATGAGCGAAAATCGTGTGTTTCGGCCAGTTCCACCTAGTCTCACTAAGTTCCCGAAAGTTGTTGGCACATAAAGGATTGCGACCCTATAATACACCCCGCGACACCATTGAATACGATTTTCAAGACCGGTGCATTAAACCAGACTCTGCCACCCCTCCGCGTTGCGCAGGACTTTCGGGAAGAGGAACGATTTTGGCAAGGAACAATCAGAGCAATTTCGCAAAAAGATTTAAATTCAGCTAACGGGAGCGGACCCACTCATATTCGGCGCTGATTTGATCGGTGAGGGGCTTTTGAAGATGGTCGGGGAGAACTCCCCAGGTGTAGGTCTCGATTTCGAGGTGAGGGCAGGTTTCGGGGTGTTCCTTGAGATAGGCGAGGGCCGCTTCGGCATGGTCGAGGGTGGAGCCGAGGGGCGCGAGGGGTTCGGAGTAGAGAGGGACGTGAAAGTGAATGCGCCCTTCGGCCTGAATTGGAAGTTGGCAGTTGGAAGTTGGCAGTGAGGAGAGAAAAGCCGGGAGGTCTCTGAAGCGGGTGAGGGGGGCGGTGTTGAGGATGACTTGGTGGAGGTAGGTGGGTTCGTTGAACTGGCGAATCGCGGTGAGGGCTTCGGGGTTTTGAGGGTCGAAGGAGAGGGCGTTGGAGAGGTGGATTTTGGAGATGCGGAGTCCGGCGGCGGTGAGGGCTTTGAGGGATTCGTGACAGTCTTCGAATTCGAGAGCGAAGTGGCAGGTGTCGTAGTTGATGCCGATGTGTTTTTTGATGGGATCGTCATCGAGATCTTGCTCGGTGCACCAGGCGAAGAAGCGTTTAAAGAAGGCGAGGGTTTCTTCGGTGTTTTCGAAGTGGCCGAGAGGTTCGGGTTCGAGGCCGAGGTGGAGATCCTTGCCCGTTTCTTTGGCGAGGGATGCAATCGTCAGGGCGCAGGAGTAGAGGTTGGCGAAGATGAGTTTTTCATCGGCCTGGAATTCCTTGAAGGAGCCGGGAAGGGTGGAAACGGAGCCGCCGGATTCAGCGGGGCAAAGCCGCGCGATGATGGTGAAGAGCTGGGCGGTGTAGACGAGTCTGGCTTGTTCGGTCCAGTCGGGCTTGTAGACGTTTTCTTTCACGCGGGTGCCGTGGAAGGCGCCGTAGGGAAAGCCGTTGATGGTGAAGACGTAGCAATTCTCGGAATGGAGCCAGGCTTCGAATTGGTCGAGGTGGTTGTCTTGGAGGAGCTCAAGAGCGGCTTGGGCGGAAAGGCGAAGACCGATCGCGAATCCGGAGGTCGGATGACGGTCTACGGAGGTGGTGGGGAGAACGCGGTCGCGGACGGCGAGGACGTCGGTCTTGAGAACCTTGAAGGTTTCCGCCCAGCTTTCGGCAGGGTGGATATTGGTGCAGTAGGCGAGGTGCTGGCGATGAAACTTCACGTCCGTTTCATAGCGGGACTGGGCGGAGTCGCAAGGGGGAAAGGAGGCGCCGAGTTGAGTTGAGGGCGTGACATTGCGGAGATCCCACAAAAGAGGCCTGGGCCGCTGATGGAATAGGTTCTCTGGGGTTCAGTTGGCTTTCCTGAGGACAGACTCTGCTAGGACCGGATAACCCGATGGTGAGAAGATTACTAAAGCTTGAAATTGGGGCACTGGGAGAGGAACTTTTTAGGGTTGTCGTAGATGACCTTTTCGACAATCTCGGCGGAGTGCTGGCGCTTTTTCATTTCGAGGGCGGTCTTGATGACGGCGAGGGGATCGGAGATTCCCCAATCGCAAGCGGAGTTCATCCAGATGTTTTCCATCCCGAAGGTTTCGAGGATGTCGATGGCGCGCGCGGGGGAGCATTTGGACTCGGGGTAGAGGGTCAAGCCGGCCCAGAAGCCATGGTCGAGGACGAGCGGTGCGGTGTGTTCTTCGACGTGATCGATGATGACGCGGCTGCGGTCGACGTCGGCATTGTTAAGCGCGTCGATGATGAGGCGGGTGCCTTTGAGTTTATCCTCGAGGTGAGGAGTATGAATAAGGATGGCCTGATCGTATTTCTTGGCGATTTCAAGGTGTTCCTCGAAGATCGCGAGCTCGTTCTTGGTGTTCTTATTGAGACCGATTTCGCCGATGCCGAGGACGGTGGGCTTGTCGAGGAACTCTGGGATCATGGCCATGACCTCGCGAGCGAAGACGGGGTCTTCGGCCTCCTTGGGATTGATACAGAGCCAGCAGAAGTGCTTGATGCCGAACTTGGCGGCGCGGGCGGGTTCGTATTCGGTGAGCTGGCGGTAGTAGTCGAAGAACCCTTGTGGGGAGGCTCGATCGAAGCCGGCCCAGAAGGCGGGTTCGCAGAGGGCCTCGCAACCGACTTGCGCGATGGCTTGGTAGTCAGCGGTGGTGCGGCTGACCATGTGGGCGTGGGGTTCGATATATTTCATGATCCCACCTCCTCATTATGCGCTCCGAAGGCGAATTGAATTCCTGCGCTTTCGGCGGGTTCGCTGGAGTGATCGGAGAAGGCGAGGTGGACGGCTTGGGCGCGGGTGGTGCCTTCCGGAGGATTTTGCATTGCGGCGAGGGCTTTGGCGAAGGCGGGGTGACGGAAGTCGGCCTCGCCTTCGTGGCGGTCGACCCGGTCGAGGAAGGACGCGATTTCAAGGAGCTTGAAACGGGCGTCCATGAAGTAGAGGTCTTGAATTTCCTTCTTCGTGGGCATAGTGGAGGCTAGTATGAGTTGGATTATTTCGCAACACCAGCGACGCTTTCGAAGAAATCGGGGTTGAGCTCGGCGAGGGGTTCACGGAGTTTTGCAATTTCCTCGGCAGGGCCGTGGATCTCGATGCGGAAGAGTTCGGAAAAGGTGAGGGCTTCCTCGATGCAGGATCCGACATTTTCAAGGTGGCGGAGGACTCCGGCGGCTCCGATGTAGGCTTCCCGGCAGAAGACGACGTCGTCACAAACGGAGAAGTCGTAGTAGAGGCAGGTGTCTTCGGTGCGGGTGCGCGCGACGAATTCCTTCATTGTTTCCTTGAAGGCCTCGAGTTTTCCGGGTTGGACCTTAAAATACGGGTTGATGCTGACGGCTTGCGAGAGTTGGCTCATGTGGAGAGTGTGAACGTCGAAGGTCGAATATCCAATCGTGAATTTTGAATGCGTGTCGTGTTAAAGGCTTCGCCCCACGCGGTTCTTTGGGGTGGGTGAGAGGCAATGAATTATCCTTCGGCGAAAAGCATCTTCTCCGCCCGTTCAAAAAACCTCGCTTCGGCGGGGTCTAGGCCGTCTGACCCCAGAACCTTGCCGAGCCATTCGAATGCGATGGCGGATTCGCCTGCTTCTTTGATTTTAAGGGTCCGCTCTGCGAGGAAGGTCTCCTTTGTTTCATCGCAGGCATTCGCTTTCCTGACGGCCTCGAAAGCTTTTACGACCGAAGGGCCTGATTTTTCGCTTTCTTCCCAACCCAAGGCTCCTAGGGCTTTTTGCAACATACTATCTTCTTCAACCGAAAGATGGTCATCTTGATAAAGTGCCAAAAAGAGAAGATCGACGATTTCTTGGTGGCTGGTATATTTCATAATGGTTGTGGGTGAGGATTCTCAAACAGGAGGATTTGAGGCAAGTGTAATCATGTTCTATGAGGGAAACAACTATTTCAGGCTGAGGGACGACGCCCCAAAGACGGTGTCGATCTCTAATCGGGAGTGGCGTGAGGTGTGCGAGAAGTCTATCGCTCCAGAATAGATGTTACCCGTTTCGGGCGAGCTGTCCGAAAAGTGATGTCGAATGATAGGCGAGGGTCGAGGTGCCATTGATTTAAGCCAGCGATGAGCCACTTTTCGGTCGGATACGGTCGGATATTTTGAGAATGACTTCTTCGGCGATGTTTTGGATGTTTTCGAGAGCTTTGGGCTTCGGTTGTTGTCGGGGAGCACAGGCGGGACGCTCGAGCTACGGTTTGGCTAGTGGATGATGGCGAGGGGAAGCCGAGATTTGGCGGTGGAGGGGTCGCCGAGAGGGATGGCGTCTTTGGGGATGGGGGAGTTTCGGGAAATGGTAGTGAGCGTGAGGGCGCGCTTTGGGGCCAGTTTGAGGCGGAGATTATGGGCGAGGCGGCCCATCGAGTAGCGGGCGTTGATTTCGCTGACTTTGTGCCACGCTTGGCCATCGGGTGTTTGGTGGAGGAAGGAATCGAGACAGACGGGGCCTTGGTAATTGAGGTCGGCGAGAATGGCCGTGAGAGCGTCGAGGATTTCTTCTTTGGCGGCTGGTAAGACTTGACTTCCGATGAGGCGGGCTTGCCCGGTGGGGAGTCCAGTGGCGGGTTTGGGGGCGGAGGTGGATGAGAGCCACTGGCCGGACTTGGTGGTTTTTTGGTGGCAGAGACCGAGGAAGCGGAGGCCGCCTTGATCGGGTCGGTTGGCTTGGTAGAGGAGGGAGAATTCCAGAGTGATCTCTAAGAGAGGCTCGATGAGGTGGGGGCTTTTGAGGGATGGGAGTTGATGGCGGGAGAACTTGAGGATGCCGCGACCGGCGGAGCTGAGGAGGGGTTTGGCGAGCCAGTTTTCCTGAGGGTGACCGGCAAGGAAATTTTGGAGGTCGGTGGGGTCTTGGCAGATTTTCGAGGGTATGGGGGAGGGGTCGACGAGTTTGCGGAGTTTGAGCCCGAGTTCTTTGCTGAGAAGAGTGGGGTTGGGAATTCCCCAAGGGTGTTCTTCGCGGAGCTTGCGTTTTTTTCGGATCTCCTGGAGGTCGGAAAGAAGGGCGGTTTCGGGGAAGGTGAGGCCGCTCTGGGCGAGAGATTCGCGGTGTTCGTGACGCGGGAGGTTTCGGAGGAGGACGAGGTCGTCGCCGGAGGGGGCGGCGAGGGCGAAGGCGTATTCGAGGTCGGCAGCGAGTTCGTGGAGGCGTTTTGGGAGCGTGTCGTTTTGAGAGGCGGCGGTGCGTTCGACGTCGGGATTAAACCAGTAGAGGTCGGGGCTGCGACCGCGGGAGGCTTGGAAGTGTTTGAGGGAAGCGATGAAGTTTTCGTCGAGCCCGGCTTTGCGGCGGCCTTCTTCGTTGAAGGGAACGATGCCTTTGGCACGGATGGGGGAGAGGGGGAAGTGGAGTTGTTTGTGCCAGGTGTCCCAGTCGGTTTGGGCATTTTCCTTCCAGCGGCGGAGCCATTTGAGGCCGTGGCCGACGTGCGCGATTTCGTCTTGGTAGATCTTGTTTAGGAGTTCGGCTGATTCGTGGTCACCGGCTTCGGCGAGGACCTTGGAGTAGTGATGGGCGTAGTCGAGATTGGCTTGTTCGAAGGTGAGGGAGAGTCGGGAGACGTAGTCGAGAGGGCTTTCCATGGAGGAAATGTGCGACCAGATCATAGGGCTGAGATGGTAATCTCCGAATTCGAGACCGCAGGATTTCATGCGTTTGAGATACCAGCGAGTGTGGTTTTGCTCCTCTTGTAGAGTGCGGAGGACGCCTTTGCGGAAGGAATCGGGCGCGTCGGGGAACTTGAGGAGGGCGAGGGCCATGAGCTCGACGGCGAGGAGTTCGTGGTTCGCAAAGAAGTGGAGGAGGATGCCGCGTTGTTCCTCGTTGTGGATTTGGTCGGCGGAGGGGAAGGGGGATTTGCCGTCGTTGGCGCGGGGCTTGAGGTGATCAGGTCGCCCGGGTTGGGAGGGGGCCTTGAAGCCGCCGCGGCGGGGAGGATCGAGGATGAGGGCCTTCGGCGCGTGGCTGAGTTTTTCCGCGAGCGAAGTCGACATTAGAATGCGTTCGGCATAGGAAGAGACTGTCTGCGGGTCGGCCATTTCTGGTGAGAAGAGATCGTAGGATTGGGGGGGGATTGCAAAGGAAAAAGCGGGCGGGAGACTTGAGCTGGAATAATTTCTCTTTCGTGTCATCCTAACGCTAAGTTTATGAAATTAAGATTGATCATTCTGGGAACGGTTGCAGCTTTCGCCATCATGGCAGGCGTAGCACCCGGAGAAAAACTCGCAAAAGCAGATGGCAAAGTGTCGGCAACGACTCTTCCTCTTGACGCGAAAACGGCGAAAGTGAAATACGAGACGGCAACCTTCGGGATGGGCTGATTTTGGGGACCTGACTCCGAGTTCGGAAGTCTGAAAGGTGTCCTGCGCACCCGGGTGGGTTATGCGGGTGGTGAAAAAGAAAACCCATCCTACTACAGCCTAGGAAAACACACCGAGGTGCTTTCGATCGATTACGATCCCAAGGTCTTGAGTTACGACGGTCTTTTGACGATTTTTTGGTCGGCCCATCGCTGCGACCAGATCAACACATCACGTCAGTATATGAATGCGGTCTTCTACCACGACGAGGCCCAGAAGACGATTGCGGAAGAATCCCGGGCCGCGGCGGCGTCGCGCCAAGGAGTGGCGGTTGCCGAAGTGAAGACACGTATTCTCCCGGTGGGGAAATTCACCTATGCCGAGGGCTACCACCAGAAGTATTACCTGACGCGCTATGACGAAGTGCGCGAAATTCTGAATAAGGCATACCCAAGTGGGAAGGAGTTGGCCGACTCGACCGTGGCGACCCGTCTTAATGCCTACCTCGGGAGTGGGATGACGCGCGACTGGCGGGTCTTTTTGAAGGAGCTTCCCGAATTTGGTTTACCGAAGGAGTTGGAAGACGCTTTGACCAAAGCGGCCCAACGAATGGTTGGGGGAGAAGAGTGATTTCTTAAAGGAGATTACGAGTCAGACCTTGCGGAGGAGGAACGAACAGGCATACTCTTTCTATGAAAAGCACCATACTGTTCATCCTCACCGGGATTTTCCTTTTTGCTCTCGTTTCCTGCGAGCCGATCAACAGTAAGCGCGCCGGTGGCGGAGCTTTTGATGACTCCGAAACTGGGCGGAAGCTCGACGGCAATGCGCTTCTGCCAGACCCCAAGAACCCGGCGGGGCAGTCATTCGAGGAGTGGCGTGAGCAGGACTAAGAGGTGGTCGGGGAACGTGATTCTGTCCATTCGGTCTTTTTCTGATTGTCCTGATCTCCGTGGCGCGGTTTCTTCTGCCCATGGACCCACGGTATCTCCAGCTGGCAAAGCAGCTCATTCGCTATTCCACTTCACTTAAAAAGGGGGAAAAGATTCTTCTCGATCTCGTCGATACTCCCGAAGACATGGCTGTTGCCTTGATCCGTGAGGTTCGTGCCCGCAAGGGAGTGCCATTTTTGCGATTGGGTTCTAATCGCCTGAGCCGTGAACTTTTGATGGGAGCAAGCGATGAACAATATCAGGCAACCTCCAAACATCTCCTGACTGAGATGAAGGACATGGATGCCTATATCGCGATTCGGGGGTCGCACAATGTCACCGAAACAAGTGATGTCCCGGCGGGGAAGATGGGCACCGCGATGAAGCATTTGCGGAAGGTCTTGGACCATCGCGTCAAGAAAACGAAGTGGTGTGTTCTGCGTTGGCCACATCCGGCGATGGCGCAACAGGCCGGGATGAGCACCGAGGCTTTCGAGAATTTCTACTTCGATGCCTGCCTCCTCGACTACAAGAGCTACCTCCCGGCGATGAATGCTTTGAAGCGCTTCATGGAAAAGGCGAATGAGGTACACATTCTCGGGAACGGGACTGACCTCAAATTCTCGATCAAGGGAATGTCGGCGATTGCGTGCGGAGGAGAAAATAATATCCCTGATGGCGAAGTCTTCACCGCCCCGATCCGAGACTCGGTGGAAGGGGTGATCGTCTACAATGCGCCCACAATTTATCGGGGAATCAGTTTCGACGGGATTAAGCTGACCTTTAAAAAAGGCAAGGTCGTCAAGGGCGAGGCTGACGGTGGCATGTCCCGTGAACTCAATAAGATTCTCGATAGTGATGAGGGCGCGCGCTACATCGGAGAGTTTGCCCTCGGTTTCCACCCGACGGTGCGAGAGCCGATGCGTGACATTCTCTTTGATGAGAAGATTGCGGGAAGTTTCCACTTCACGCCGGGTCAGGCCTACGAGGAAGCCGACAATGGAAATCGCTCCACTGTCCACTGGGACATGGTCAATATCCAGCGTAAGGACTACGGCGGCGGTGAGATCTACTTCGATGGTAAGCTCTTCCGCAAGGACGGCCGCTTTCTTGCCAAGAGTCTTGAGAAGTTGAATGGCTAATCATGCCAGTGCGTCGAATCGCTTGTCGTTCGAGGCAACCATGCTTACTAGTGGACATGAAAATTCTCACCTACGAGGATCGGGCGTATCCCGCTTTTGTGAAGAAGCTTTACCGCCGAGCCATCCCGAGTGGTGCCGTCTCTGCTGTTGTTTCTGAGATTGTCGCGGAAGTTGCCAAGAAAGGGGACAAAGCTCTCGTGGAATTTGCACTGAAATTTGACGGGGCGACGTTGACAACGAAGTCCTTGCGAGTGAGCGAGGCTGAGTTGGAGCACGCTCGGAATTCGGTGAGCCGTGCGACGAAAAGCGCGATCAAGTCTTCCCTGAAAAATATCCATTCTTTTGCGAAGAAGAGCATGCGTAAGAATTGGTCTGCCAAGAACCCGCAAGGAGTGGAAGTTGGAGAGAGGTTTGTGCCTTTTGATCGGGTCGGGGTTTACGTCCCCGGGGGCAAGGCTCCATTGGTTTCGACCTCGCTCATGACGGCGGGGTTTGCCCAGGCGGCGGGTGTTCCGGAGATCGTAGGCGCGACTCCTCCACGTCCTGATGGCTCGATCAATGTCGACCTTCTCTATGCCCTTGATACCGCAGGCGCGACCGAGATTTACAAAGCGGGCGGGGCCCACGGAATTGCCGCGCTTTCGCTCGGGACCAAGTCGATTGCCCCGGTTGATAAGGTGTTTGGACCGGGGAACAGTTACGTTGTCGAGGCCAAGCGGCAGATGGTGGGAGCGGTCTCGATCGACCTTCTGCCTGGCCCAAGCGAAGTCTTGATTGCGGCGGATGCCACCGGTAACGCGCGATTTTTGGCCTCGGATTTGTTGGCGCAAGCCGAGCACGGTCCGGACTCGGTGGTGGGTGTCGTGACACATTCGAAGGGTCTCTTTAAGGATATTCAGAAAGAGCTGGAGATCCAACTTGCGGAAACACCACGTCGTGAGATCGCCACCAAGGCTCTGAAAAAAGCGGGTTTTCTTTTGCTGACCAAGTCGATGCAAGAGTCGATCGATATCGTGAACGACTGGGCACCAGAGCACTTAATCTTGGTGGCGCAAGACGAGGACAAATGGCTGGATCAGGTCCGGACTGCCGGTGCGATTTATGTCGGAAATTATTCGGCTGTGGCGGTGGGGGACTTTTTGGCGGGTCCAAGTCATACCCTGCCAACCGAGGGATCCGGACGCTCATTCTCGGGATTACGTGCCGACCAGTTTCAGCGTCGGGCGAGTGTTGTTCGGATGGATCAGGCGGCGGTTCGAAAATCGCAAAAGGTGGTGGAGCACTTTGCCAAAATGGAAGGGTTGCATGCGCACGGGAGATCTGTGACTCTGCGGGCTGAAAGTTAAATAATGGCAAAAATCGGTAATGAGTCAACGCGTCGTAAAATATACCGGGCCGGTAGTTTTGCGATTAGCGCGATGTTCTGTCCGGGCTGCCGTGTCGATGTTGAGGAACCAGTCGATCAGTGCCCGCAGTGCGGTTATTCTGGTCACTCGGCGGTTGAGAAATTCCCATTCGCAGCTCCTGCACTGGAGCGATACATTGACCCCAATGAGCATTTCAGCGGGGCTGACCGTGAAGTGATTGATCGATCTTTGCATGCTCTCGCACAGCGATTTCCGCAACCGCGCTTTTGTTTTTGTGTGGTTGATTTGGAGAAGGAGACAGATCCGCGTGAGTTTGGCTTTTGGATGTTGAATGCCAGTCCGGTGAGCGGTCCGGATGAGGAGAGGCTTCGGTCGTGGACGATTTTAGTGGTGATCGATGATGCCAATGGTCGGGCTTCGATTACCCCTGGGTATGCCATTGAGCCTTTCTTGAATGAAGAACGATGGGCGACGCTCCTTCTTCAGGAAAGGCCGTTTTTCTCTTCGAGAAATTACGGGACTGCGGTCGTGCGATTTCTTGATGGTGCCATGGGCGTTTTATCCGAGGGCGCGGAGCGAACGGAGCGCATACTGAGTTATCGCAGATTGGAGAACCGATACCCCGAGCGGTGGTGGAAATGAGAAGGACCTTCGTCATCTGGATGGCCTTGCTCTTATCAGCAATGGCAGATCTCAGTGTAACCACCGCTACCCTCCCGCCGCTGCCCGTGAATGGGATTTACGACCCCGATCGCTGGCTAGAGGGGGACGCCATCGAGGAGGTCGAGCGAAGGATCACGGGTGCCCGGGAAAAGGGGAATACTTCCGTTTTCGTGGTGATTTTTTCGGAGGTCCCTGGAGATCAGGTTGAGAGCTTTGCGATGAGACTTGGGCGGGCTTGGGCTCACGAAAATCTCTGGGGAATGGTTTTCCACGTGCCCGGCGATGACACTTATCCCAAGTTTTTTGGTGAGCTGAATCGGACTCCTGATTGGAGCGAGCACCAGCTTACGGATTTTCAAGATTCAATTGATCAAGCCCTCGTGGAGGCCACTAAGCGGTCCAAGTGGCAGGATGATGTCCTCCTTCAGATCGAGAGCGGGACCCGGGTGATGGCTGACGAATTCGGCTATCTGGGGTTAGTGCTGGAGCGGATGGATCACAACAATGCCCAGGCAAGAGGGGACCGATTTTCAGAAGAGGAGGAGCAGGGAAATGAAGGTCGCGGGGTGGGTTCAATGCTCTTGATTGGCATTCCACTTGTCCTGTTTTCGGTGGTGGTGCTTGGCTTCTTACTGGTGAGGAAAAGTGAAGAGGATGGTGATGATTATCACTTTCCCGAGACCTCACCCCGAAAGCGCTTTTTGGCTCCTTGGTCAGGCGGAGGAAATGTTCTGGTTCACTTTGATTCTCCGGCGGGCGAAGAGAATTCGCGGAGACGATCGTGATCTGGCTACTGTGCCGTTGGTCTTACTTTTTGATCGCTCAGGAGGGCTTTGGCTTCACCGAGGAGAAAAAGAGATCCGGTCAGGAGGGCGCGCCGATCTTTGGTCGCTTCAATCGCGGAGGGGAGGTCCGGATGGACCGTGAAGGGGAGATCGACCTTGTGAGTTTCGGGAGGGAGGCCGCGTTGTGAGTTGACCGGGACGAAGTGAAATTCTGCGGCAATTTTGGAGAGCACGGCGAGGACTTCGGCGGTGGCTTTGTCTTCCACGGCCCCATAGATGATGGCGGCTTTTTGTTCGGGGTATTCTAGGAGCCAGGTCTCGACGAGAGCGAGAGCGGCGTGAGGATTATGGGCGGCATCCAGGATAAGGTTGTCGTTGATGCGCTCGAAGCGGCCTGGCCATCGCACATGCTGGAGAGCGTGCTGGACGTTGTCGAAAGTGAGGTGATAGCCGGCCGCAAACATCGCTTCGCACGCAAGGGCCGCGTTGAGTTTTTGGTGCGGGCCGGTGAGGGCGAGTGAGTATCCGAGGAGAGGCGATTTGACAAACTCGAGCGGGGCTTGGATTTGGTTGGTGACTTGGCGGATTGCCTTTTCTGCTTCGGGTTCCTGGGGAGCGGAGAGGAAGGGCTTGCCATACACCGCAATGGCCGCTTTCTCGCGGGCGATCGCGTCGAGCGTGGTGCCGAGCCATTTGGTATGATCCAGCGCGACGGGGGTGAGGACGCAGACATCGGCAGGAACGGCTGTGGTGGCATCGAGGCGGCCACCCATACCGGTTTCCAAGATCACAAGATCACATTCGGAGTCACGGAAGTGCCTCATACCGAGTGCGAGGGTGAGCTCGAAGAAGGTGGGGTGATCTTCCCAATGAGCGACTATTTCCCGAAGCTCGGTGAGGAGCATCGCCGTTTTTTCTTCGCTGATTTCAATTCCGTTTACGCGCACGCGCTCGCGGTAGTCGATGAGGTGGGGCGAGGTGAAAAGTCCGCACCGCAGTGCGAGTCCCTGGCCGAGGGAATCGATCATGGCACAGGTTGAACCCTTACCGTTCGTTCCTGCGACGTGGATGACCTTGGTGCGATGAGACGGGAAGGCGAGGAACTCGCGCAGGAGACGGGTGGGCGCCTCCAAGCCCAGCTTAATTCCGAAGGTTTGGGTGGAGTAGAGCCAGTCGAGGGCCTCGCGGTAGTTCACGGTGGGTAGGGATCAAGCGCGGTTCTGCCAAGGTCCGGTGATGGCGAGGGTCAAGCCATCACCCTGCATATTGACAAAGAGGATGGACCCATCCGGTGAGAAGCAGGAGCCTGCAAATTCGGAGGTGCTTTTGGCATTCCGGGCCAAGCTGTAGATTTTACCATCGGGGGTAATTCCTCGGAGGTGAGGAATGTTATTCTTGTGCTCGGCAACGAGATCTTCGCAGATGATGAGGTCACCCCAGGGCGCAGCGCAGAGGTTATCGCCATTCGTAAGAAGATCATTGGAAGTGGGTTGGAGAAAGAGGGAAAGGGTCTCGGTCTTCCCGGGAGTGAGGCAGTAGATCTGTCCCTGACGATTCGGGCCGCCATCGGTGCAGCAGATGTAAAACGAACCCTCGGTAAACTGAATCCCTTCACCTCGTGCAAAGCGGGCTGCTCCTTCTTTAAACCCTTGGTAGCGCAGGTCATTGGCAGGGGCTTCGTTGTCGTCGACATCGATCCAGCTGACGGGCATTTCGACCCCTTCCGCGATGGTGTCTCTGCCCCCACGATAGTTGCGGAGATCGGCGGAGGGTTTTCCTTCGATGACGAGAGCCTGGAGTTGGCCTTCGTGAAGGTTGCCCTTTTTTTTGGGAATGAAACGGTAGAGAAGGCCGTCGTTCATGTCCTCGGTTAAATAGATGATATCGGTATTCGGGTCCGCGGCGACAGCCTCGTGACGGAAGCGTCCCAATTTCTTGAGAGGGATCGCTTTCTGGAGCTTGCCGTCATCGCTGGCCTTCACTTCAAAACAATATCCATGCCGCTGGCCGCGTTCGCTGGTCAGGTCGCCCGGTTCTTCGCAGGTGATCCAAGATCCCCAGGGCATCGCTCCGCCGGCACAATTTCGATCCGTCCCTACGAGTGAGAGGAATTCCGTCACGACCACTTTCTTCTCAATGTCATAAACCACGGTGGAGGTTCCCCCGATATGAGGGGCTTCGCCGCGCTCACCGTGGTCGTAGGATTTTGCCTTGTCGAAAGAGCGTGGGACGGTGTTGTTCGGAAACGGGCTCATGTTCTGGGAGGCGACTCCGAGTTCGTGGTTGCGGACCAGAATAACTTCGTGGCCTTTTCCCTCGAAGCAGGCCATGCCATCGGGCATTCCCGGGACCTTGAGGCCGTCGTCCATTTCTAAACCACGACGGGAGATGATCTGGTATGCGAATCCCTGCGGGAGATCGAGGACGCCCTCGGGATCTGCAACGAGTGCTCCGTAGGGCGAAATGACCCGCGATGGTTCCGCTGCGGTGAGATGCTTTTGGAGTCCAAAAAAGCCGAGAGCAGCGCCTGAGGTGGTGAGGAAGGAACGTCGTTGCATGGCGTGAGCTTCTCTTAGTTTTACAAGTTGGCAAGCGAACTCTATCCACGGACGAGGGTGAGGATTGCGACCTTCGAGGTGAAGGCATCGTGCCGGAGAATGCGGGTGCATTCGTGCGCGGTTGCCCCGGTGGTGAAGACGTCATCGATCAGGATGATCCGTTTCCCGCGGAGTTTTTTAAGGAAGCGCTTTTTGACTTGGAAGGCCCCGCGGAGATTGGAGAGACGTTGTTTTCGATTGAGCTTTGTCTGGGTTTGGGTGGAGCGGACCCGCCGGAGGGAGTGGCAATGGACGAGACCGCTGATTTTGGAAAGCTCCCGGGAGAGTTCGTAGGCTTGATTGCCCTGTCGCCATTGTTGACGTCGCCAGTGGAGCGGAACCGGGACCAAGATGGCATTGCGGTAGTCCTGAAATCGTTCGTCTGCCTCGAGAGTTTCTTGCATGAAATGGGCGAGGTCGCGAGCGAGGAAAAACTGGCGGCGGTATTTGACGGCGTGGACAAGATGAAATGAGGTCTCCAGTCCCTTGAGGGATGCTCTCGCGAAGTCGAAATCATGGCAAAGACCAAGGCAGTTTTGACAACGGAAGTCCTCCTCAAGACGACCATCAAAGACTTCACCGCAATTCCCACAAAAGGGTGCTTTGATGCGGGGGAGTTCCTTCGCACAACCCTTGCAAAGTGAGCCTCCCTGGGCAAGGGGAGCTTTGCAGAGCTCACAAAGGGCAGGGTAAAGGAAGTCAAGAAAGCGCGAGCCGAAGGCCCGGAAAGACGGTTTCCATTTTAACATATTCTTTAAAATATTTGAGATATCCTGTTAATATATAAAATATCTCAAATAGACAATCGTAAAAAGAATGTTGGAGTGCGGGCGAGGTCTGTCTCGGAGAATTCTTAAGAATCGCGAATCTCAAAATTCAAAGTTGGATTTTAGTGACATCGGGAAAAGACTGCTGCCATGACGAAGCACCAATGGCGTGAACAGGAAGGGGAGGAGATCCGGTATTGGAGGGCGAATTACCATGCTGGCCGCTTTGAGCTCTACACAAGGGTCAAGGAGGAGGATAACTGGGAACGGCTGAATCCGCCTTCGAAAGAAGATTGGGAGGCTCTTCGGGATGTTCTCTGGCGGAAATACCAACGGAAGCGGTGCGCGTGGAATCTTGTCGCGAAGGTCGATAAAATGCTCGGTAAGGCAAATGAAGGTCCCCCCCAATAAGTGGGCTGCGGCCGACCGGACCCATTGCTGGCATCCTTTTACCGATCAGGAAATTTGGGAAGGCGAGGACCCGCTCGTGATTCAAAAAGGCGAGGGGAGCTGGCTCATCGATACGGACGGGCGCCGCTACCTCGACGCCAATGCAAGCATCTGGACGAATATCCACGGCCATAGCCATCCGGTCATGGTGGAGGCGATTCAACGGCAGGCGGCGACGCTTTGCCATAGTTCCTACCTGGGGCTGGCGAACGATAAGGCCAGCGAACTCGCGGAGAAGCTCTGCGCTTTTTTTCCGGGAACTTTGGAGCGTTGCTTTTTTTCGGACGATGGCTCCACGGCGCTCGAGGTGGCCTTTAAAATGTCTCTCCAGTGGAGGCAGCAAAACGGTCAGGAAGAACGGACCGGAATCATCGCTTTTGAGAACGCTTATCACGGAGATACTCTCGGGGCCGCTTCCGTGGGTGGGGTCTCGCGCTTCATCAAGGGATACGGAGAATGCGGATTGCAGGTTTATCGGGTATCCAGTTTTGAGGATCTACAGGCTCTTCCCGAAGTGGTGGTGAAGACGGCCTCGGCGGTCGTAATTGAGCCGTTAATTCAAGGCGTGAACCAGATGCGCCCTTGGCCCGATGGGATGCTGGCGGATTTAAGGAAGTGGTCGGAGGAACAGGGGATTCATCTCATTCTCGATGAAGTGATGACAGGCTTCGGTCGCACGGGGGCCATGTTTGCCTGTCAGAAGGAAGACGTTGTTCCTGATTTTCTATGCCTCGCGAAGGGCCTCACCGGAGGGACCATGCCGCTTGCGGCGACCCTGACGACGAGTGAGGTTTACGAAGGCTTCAAGGGAGCAGAGCGGACTTTTTACTACGGCCACAGCTACACCGGAAATGCCCTTGGGTGCGCTGCGGCGCTCGCGAATTTGGAGCTTTTTGAAAGTGAGAATTCTTTGGCCGATGTCGAGTGGAAGGGGGCCTTTCTGGAGAAGGCTCTCTCCGAGATGTCGGGCGTCTTGGAAGTGCGTCGAATCGGCTTGGTAATCGGCTTCGATATCGAGGGGTGCGGTCAGGACTTTTGTGGGAAACTTCGGGAACTGGGTGTTTTGACCCGTCCGATTTTAAATACCATCGTGATCATGCCGCCGCTCAGTATCACCTACGATGAGTTACAATTTCTCCTCGAGAAAGTGACCGAAGTGACAAAGTAGTCGAAAGTTTTACTTTTGTCGCGGAGGATAGGGTGTCGGCGCGAGTGTTTTGGTCCTCGCAGGGGAAACCGAAAGGGTAACTTTCGGCTACGGTTGGGGCGTTTCGAGTTCGATGGAGCGTCGTTTTAGGAGGCCCTCCGGGCCGAAGAGCCAGGCGAGAAGGAAGAGGAAGCCGGAGGCGGTTGCAATCATGCCGGAGCTCGTGGTTTCAGGGAGTCCTACGAGCGCGGGGAGGTGTGAGGCGACTTGGCCGAGGACGGCGGAGAGGACGGCCACGATGAGGCTGACCGCGATGAGGACGGGGAGTCTTCGGGTGAGAAGGTAAGCGGTCGCAGGCGGGACGATGAGCATCGCGATGACGATGATGGAGCCAACGGCTTCGAAGGCGGCCACGGTGGTGACCGCGACCATCGTCATGAGGAGGTAATGCATGAGACGGGGACGGAAGCCCTGGGTTTCGGCAAGGCCGGGGTCGAAGGAGGACATGGTGAACTCTTTGAAGAAGAGGGCGATGACGGTGATGTTGAAGAGGAGGGTGGCACCGATGACGAGGGCGGCGCGGGGGACTTTGAAAATGTAGGTTTCATTTTCGAAAAGGGTGACGAGATTCAGGGGCGTTAATTCAAGAGCTCCGTAGAGAACGCAGCCGGCATCGAGATCGACGTGGTCAGCCGCTTTGCGAATGAGGACGAGGCCGATCGCGAAGAGGGTGGTGAAGACGATGCCCATCGCAGCGCCGCGTTCGACTTTGCCAAAGCGGGTGATCCATTGGGTGAAGAGGGCGGTGAGGACTCCCGCGATGGCGGCACCGAGGAACATCCAGATGTTGGCGCGGGAGCCGGAGATGAGGAAGGCAATGGCGAGTCCGGGGAGGACGGCATGGCTGATGGCGTCACCCATCATGCTCATACGTCGAAGGAGGAGGAAGGTGCCGGGAAGGGCACACGCCATGGCGCATAATCCCCCGACGAGGATGATGTGAAAGTCGTTTGCGGTCCAGGTCATGGCTAGGGGTGCAGGATGAAAGATGGAGGTGGGAGAGTTCGTCGCTTTTTTTAGTATCGTTTGGTGAAACCGGTGAAGAGGCCGAAGTCTTCGGAGTTGCGGTTGCGGCCGACTTGGGTGCCGGCGTCGAGGACGAGGACGAGGACGAGGACGAGGTCGCGAAGAGCGTGATCGGGGGTTGGGTCGAAGAGGTTGTATTGGGTTTTGTAACTGGGACTGGGGGGAATTCCAGGGATGGTGACACGCTTGACAGGGCCGATGAAATCCTGGTTGGAGCGGACGGTTTTATTAAGAATATCGTTGATTGATTGGCGGGTGACTACCGCGTCGGATGATTTTCCTGAACCGGGAACGAGGCAGGGTTTCTCGGGGGAGCCCGCGAAGGCGGAGGAGGTGAGAATGATAAATAATATGAAGGTGTTTTTCATAATTTTTTAAGACGGAGACTTGAGTCTGGGAACAGGCGGGACGCCCGTGCTACCTTTGGGAACCGAAAGTAGGAGCTTTTGGCTACGTGGGTTCGATGGCGTGGGGGGATTCGATGGTGGGTTTTGAGAGGTCGAGTTCGGCTTCGAGTTGGTGGACGATTTCGGCGCCGAGGAGGTGCTCGACCATGTCGGCGTCGCGGTCGACGTGGCTGGGGGCGATGTCGGCGTGGGTGATGAGGTAGAGTTCCCAGAGGCGATGGTTCCGGGTGATGCGGGAGGCTTCCCCGAAGCCGGATTCGGAGAGGCGGAGTTCGCCGGAGGGGCGGCGCTCGATGTGGTCTTCGGCGCGGGCTTGGCGGATGACTTTGGAGAGTTCGCCTTTTGCCCAGAAGCGGTGCTTGCGGAGGAGGCCCATCGCGATGGGGAGGTTCTTGAGCGGGGCGGTCTCTTGTGAGTTTTCGAGGATCTCGTAGGTGGCTCGGAGGAGGTGTTGGCGGCCCACTTTTTTCTGAAGTTGTAGATGCCGCAAGTAGCGGGGCAGGACGCCGCGAGTGGTGCCGAAGATCATGCTGATGAGAAAGATGACGGCGGCGGTGATGACGATGATGGCCCCGGCGGGAAGGTTGGAATAGAGGGCGGAGATGGAGGCCCCGAGCCAGCCCGAGATCGCTCCGATGATGGCGGAGAGGAAGAGCATGGGGCCAAGGCGATTGGTCCAAAAGCGGGCGGCGGTGGGCGGGGTGATGAGGAGGGCAATGACGAGGATGAGGCCAACCGCTTGTAATCCAACCACGGTCACGGCGGTGACGAGGGCCATGAGGGTGATATCGAGGGCGAGGACGGGCCATCCTTGCGTGGCGGCAAAATTAGCATCGAAACAAAGAAGAGTGAGTTCCTTGAGAATGAGAATGGTAACGATGGTGGTGACGGCGAGGACGACGGCGATAAGGATGGCGTCAGACTCCGTCATTAATGCAGTTGATCCCTGGATGAAACTGTCGAGGCCGGCCGCGCTCACGCCGGGGATTTTCTCAACCATTTTAAGGATAGCGACGCCGAGACCGAAGAAAACGGAGAGGACGATGCCCATGGCGGCGTCATCCTTGAGGCGGGTGGTGCGTCGGATGACGAGGACGAGGAGGACGCCGAGGAGGCCGGTGACGGTGGCTCCGAGGAGGAGTCCGGGGAGGCTTTTGCCACTGAAGCCCATCGCGGTCATGACGGCGAAGGCGATGCCGATACCGGGGAGAGTGGCGTGCGAGAGGGCGTCGCCGAGGAGCGATTGTTTCCGGAGGAGAAGGAAGCTCCCGACGAGTCCGGCGGTGGCACCAAGAGCCGCGACCCCCAGCACCACGAGGCGGGTGTTGTGGTATTCGAGAAAGAGGGTATCGCGCAGGAGTTCCCAAGTCATGGTGATGAGTGTCGACCGACGTTTTTGAGAGCCTGTGCGACGTCATCGAGCAAGTTAAGTTTGCCGCCGTAGGTTTTTTGGAGATTTTCGCGCGTGAAGGTTTCGGAGGTGGGGCCGCTGGCGACGACGCGCATGTTGAGGAGGACGAGGTGGTCAAAGTAGCGCGAGACGGTGGCGAGGTCGTGGTGGACGCAGAGGACCGTTTTCCCGCGGGCGTTGAGGCTTTGGAGAAGCTCGATGATGGCCTGCTCGGTGGCGGCATCGACAGCGGCGAAGGGCTCATCCATGAAGTAGATTTCGGCGTCTTGGACGAGGGCGCGGGCGAGGAAGACACGTTGTTGCTGACCACCGGAGAGTTGCGAAATTTGGCGATTGGCGAAGTGGCCGATACCCACTTGCTCGAGGGCTTCGAGAGCTTGTTTTTTTTGGGTGCGACCGATGCGTTTGAACCAGCCGAGTTTGCGGTAAGTGCCCATCGCGACGACGTCGAGCGCGCTCACCGGGAAGTCCCAATCGACGCTCTCACGTTGCGGAACGTAGGCGATGAGGTCACGCTGTTCCTCGTAAGGTTTCCCATAGATGAGGGCCTCGCCTGAGGTTTTGGGGATGAGGTCGAGGCAGGCTTTGAGGAGGGTCGATTTGCCGGCTCCGTTTGGGCCAACGATTCCGGTCAGGGTTCCTTCGGGGATGTTGAGTTCGACATCCCACAGGACCGGCTTGCGGTGGTAGGCCACGGTGAGGTCGTGGACGGCGAGGGGGAACTCGGGTGGATGTTCGGGACGCATTTGAGGGCTTCGGGGCTTCTGGACTATTGGTTTTGGGGAGTGCTGCTGCTGAGTTTTTCTATAAAGCGGTGGAGCCTTCGTTGGCACGGGGTGATTTTGTAGGGATCGAAACGTCCGCGCATCGGTGCTGAGAGGTCGGGCCAAATTTTTCTTCAGTCGGAAATGATTTGGCGATTTCGGAGATCGAGAGCACTACAGTGCGAGGGTAATCCCAGATGTTTAATTTTCGGGAATCCTTCATGGTCGTTTTGGTGGTGTTCCTAAGCGCGCGCGTCCACAAGCCCGGAGTTCACTCGGAGAGTTTGTTTTGGAATCCGGTCTCTGGGGCGGAGCCCCCGAGGCTGTTGACGATGGTGGTGATGTTGTGATCCATCATGCCAATGTAGGTCCCTTTGTAAGTGTTTGCAGGGCCCATGGCATCGGAGAAGAGTTCGCCGCCAATCTTGACGAGGTGGCCTTGGCGGGCAGCGCCTTCGATGACCGCTTTCACTGACTTACGGGAGACCGAGGACTCGACGAAAATGGCTGGGATTTTCTTTTCCACGAGGTAGTTGACGAGGTCGTTAATGTCCTTGGTGCCTGCTTCGGATTCGGTGGAGATTCCCTGAATACCGCGGACCTCGATCCCGTAGGCGCGACCGAGATAGGAAAAGGCGTCGTGTGCGGTGACGAGAACTCTTTGGTTTGGCGGAATGGAGGGGAAGACCATGAGCGCGTAGGTGTGGAGGTCGTTGAGTCGCTGTTGATAACTGGTGAGCCGATCTTGATAGAAGTCGGTATTTTCTGGATCGAAGGTCGTCAGTTCGCCCCCGATCCGGCCGGCGACTTTGGACCAAAGGGAGACATCCATCCAGAGGTGAGGGTCAGGGTGATCGCGGTCACCGATGAGAGAGACCTCGTCGAGGCTTTCGGCGACGGCGGCAACGGGATTGCCCTGCGTCTTGCGGTTTTCGAGGATGGCGCCCATTTTTCCTTCGAGAAAGAGACCGTTGTAAAGGACGAGTCCGGCCTTTTGGATTCGGTCGATCTCGCTTGTGCTCGGCTGGTAGCTGTGAGGATCGATTGCGGCACCGATGAGGTTGGTCACGTTCTGTTTGTCTCCGGCAATTTCGCGGGTGACATCAGCGATCATCCCTACGGTGGCGACAATCGTCCCGTCAGATTTGGCGGCGTCGTCTTTTTTGGTGCAGCCAGCGGCCAAGAAGAGAAGGGGTAAGAGAAGGAAGAAGATTTTCATGGCCATGAACTGACACCTCGACTTTGATTAGTCAAAGTAAAATACTTGAAAGGTCATAATTGAAATCTGGGCGAGTCTGGGTCAGAATGGGGTTTGATCTTACGACGATCGATGTTCTTGTTCGTTTTGGGTGCCGTTCCGCTGGGGGCGACCGAGGGTTTTGCTTTCTTCGAGAACAAGGTGCAGCTGATCCTCGAAGCGAGTTGTTTAGAGTGACACTCGGAGGCCAAGAAGATGAAGGGTGGCTTGCGACTGGATCGTAAGGCGGGTTGGGAAGAAGGCGGGGAGAGTGGTGCGGTCATTGTGCCTGGCAATCCGGCCGAGAGTCTTTTGATTCAGATGATCAATCATGCGCCGGAGGTTGAGGTGATGCCTCCGAAGTCCAAGCTATCGCAAACTGAGCTTGGGGTGCTCACTGAGTGGGTCACGATGGGTGCTCCGGATCCGCGGGGCGAGTCAAAGGCTTTCGAGCAGGACTACTGGATGCCTCACACGTGGAGGTATCGCGATTATTTGATCCGGGCTTTTAATCAGGATGTCCCGTATGACCAATTTGTGAGGGAAGCTCTGGCGGGAGATCTTCTTGAGCGCCCCCGGCTCGATCCTGAAAATGGTTTTAATGAATCGGTGGCCGGGCCGGGCTTCTTGCATTTGGCGGACGGACACCATGGTGTCACGGATCTGCATGAAGATGAGGCGCGGGTCATCGACAGTATGATTAATGTCGTGGGGACGGCCTTTCACGGGCTCACCATTTCTTGTGCGAGATGTCACGACCACAAATTTGATGCCATCACAGATGAAGACTATTACTCTTTGTACGGGATGTTTCGGAGTTCAAGGCTGCACTATGCCAATCAGGCGGAGTCGAAGTGGACGAAGGAACGCCAGGGAGAGCTACGCTCGGCAAATCAGGAATTGGTGCGGGCAACTTTGGAAAATGCCGCTGGTGGGGTGACCAATCTTGGTGGGGTGATGACGGAGGTCCGGAAACTGGCCGACGATGCCGACTTGGTCCAATCGTGGCGTAAGTTGAACCCCAAGGATGGTCAACCAAGGAGACTTTTCGTAATGAACTCAGCAAGCTGGCCTCGGCGGATGCGGTGCAATGGTTTGAGGCTCTATACGGGCCGGGACTTCAACCTGAGCTGGCGGGCATGAAGCCGCTCTTTGACACTGAAAGTCCTGAGCCTCGGAAAAATGAAGTGCTTCTCGAGCAGAAGTGGTTGGTCGATGGCGTGGGTTTCCAAAGGGCCCGCGAGGGGCAGTTTTTTGTAAAGTCAGATGATGCCAGGGTGATCGTGGGCGCGGCGGGTGCCGGTATGGTCGCAGGCCATCTCTCAGCGCGCTTGGATGGCACCCTGCAGTCTGAGGATTTTATGACAGACGGGAAGCCGGTGAAGATCTGGGTGAAAGGCCAAGGGGCAACGGTGAGCTTGGTCATTCGAAATTACGAATTGGTGGGACACGGTCCCACGACGGCTCCACTTCGGCAGAGTGTCAGTACGAACCAGTGGAGATTGTATCAGTTTCCAACCGATCTTTGGAAGGGTGAACCGGATCTGGTCGCGTGTTTTTGGAAGGGGAATCGTGGGGACGGTCAACGACTTTGGGAAGATGGGAGAGCCGCCCAGTCATCCGGAGTTGCTGGACTTTTTGGCGGGCGACTTTGTGAAGGAAAAGTGGTCAATAAAGACAATGATTCGCAAGATGGTTCTCTCGAGTACTTTCCGTATGTCCTCGATTCCGTCTCCTGAAGCGGCCGAGTTGGATCCTCAAAACACCTTTCTCCAACGGATGTCGATTCGTCGGATGCCGGCCGAAGCGATCCGGGATCATCTCCTGGCTGCGAGCGGTGGACTGAAGCTGGCGCTTTATGGCCCGAGTGTTCCGGCCTACATTAAGGATCAACCGAATAGTCGGGCGAAGCCGCAGGACGGTCCCCTGGGTGGAAAGGGTCGACGATCTGTTTATCTCGCCAGCCGCCGGAATTACATGCCGTCGTTTTTACGGACCTTTGATTCTCCCAACGCCACCGAGCCGGTGGGAAGGAGAAATGTCACCAACGTTCCGGGATAATCTCTCGCTCTCATGAACCATCCTCTCGTGCACCAGCAAGCGAAGGCGTGGGGTGAGCGTATTTTCAAATCAGCCGGGAGTGTCGAAGATAAGTTGCGCGAACTCCATCGGATTTCTTTTTCGCGTGAGGCCACGGCCGGGGAGATTGCCTGGGGCACCGCGGCTCTCGAAACACTTGGGAGCGCTCAAAATCGACAGGAAGCTTGGTCCTCGCTGTGTCACATCATCATGAACCGAAAGGAATTTATCTATGTCTTCTAGTCTTGGTCATCTGTCCCGCCGTGATGTGCTCCACCGGGGCTCGCTTGGATTTGGTTCGCTCGCTCTTGCGGGTTTACTAGATCAAGAGTCTGCCGCTGCGGTTGATCCTCACTTTGCCCCCAAAGCCAAACACGTCATCTTCCTCTACATGGATGGTGGAGTCTCGCACGTGGATAGTTTTGATCCCAAGCCGCTTCTCAAAAAGGAGAACGGTCAGAAGCCGAAGTTTGAGGTGGAAGCCACGGTCTTTAACAACAACGGAAATATTCTGGCAAGTCCTTGGGACTTTAAAAATTACGGAAAGAGCGGAATTCCGATCAGTGACCTTTTCCCGCACATTGGATCGTGCTCCGATGAACTCTGCGTGATGCGCTCGATGACTGCGTTTTTCCCGAGCCATCCCAACGCGAATTACTTCTTGCACAGTGGTTTGATTTTGGCGGGGCGTCCCAGTATGGGCGCTTGGGCTTCTTATGGTCTTGGCAGTGCCAATACCGACCTGCCAACCTATGTCGTGGTCCATGGTGGGCAGGTTCCCTCCGGAGGATTACAGATGACGGGGGAAGGCTTTCTTCCGGCGGCCCACGGTCCTTCGGTTCTGCATCCCAAGGGCGTGGTGCTTCAGAATATCAACCCGCAGGAGAAACAGGCGGGGCTTCAGGAGGACAAGTTGGCCTTGCTCCGACAAATTGATGGCAAACTGCAAGAACAGCGGCCTGATTCGGCACTCATCGCCTCTGCGGTGAAGAATTACGAGATGGCTTACCGGATGCAGATGGCAGTGCCTGAGGTGACCGATATTGCCAAGGAATCGGAAGCGATCAAAGAACTCTATGGTCTCAATTCAAAGTTCGACAACACTCGTACTTACGGCGCCCAGTGTCTCATGATACGACGTTTGTTTGAGAAAGGGGTTCGTTTTGTCGAGTTGACGATTACCACTGGAAACGGCGACCGTTGGGATCAACACGGTGGATTGAAGAAGGGGCATTCCCAGAATGCGCTCGCGGTTGATCAACCCATCGCGGCTCTCATTAAGGACCTCGAATCAAGAGGGCTTCTTGATTCGACCTTGATTGTGTTTGCAGGGGAATTCGGAAGAACTCCGTTCGCGCAAGGCCGCGATCATAATCCGCAGGGATTCAGTATCTGGATGGCAGGCGGCGGGATCAAAGGCGGCACCATTTATGGCGCGACCGATGAGTATGGCTATCATGCCATCGAGAACAAGATGACGGTTCACGATATGCACGCCAACATGCTGCACTTGATGGGAGTGGATCACAAAAAACTCACGTATCGCTGCGGGGGGCGCGATGTCCGGCTCACCGATGTGCACGGCGAAATCATTCCGGAGATTTTGGCTTAGAGGTCGATTTGCAGGGTGACCGGGCAGTGGTCGGAGCCGAGGACGTCGTCGTTGATGGTGGCGCCTGTGAGCTTTGGGGCGAGGGCTTCGGAGACGACCCAGTAGTCAATGCGCCAGCCCACGTTCTTAGCGCGGGCCCCGCCGCGATAGCTCCACCAGGAATAGGCTTCGGTGGTTTCGGGGTGGAAATGGCGGAAGGTGTCGATGAAACCGGCGTCGAGGAGTTCGTCGAAGCCTGCCCGTTCCTGAGGGGAGAAGCCCGCGCTTTTGTGATTGGTTTTCGGGCGGGCGAGATCGATTTCTTGGTGGGCGACATTGAGGTCACCGCAGGCTACGACAGGTTTCCCTTCGGCCTCGAGCGCTTTAAGGTACTCGCGGAAGGCCATGTCCCATTCCATGCGGTAGGGGAGGCGGAGGAGTTCGTTTTTGGCGTTGGGCGTGTAAACGGTGACGAGGAAGAATCCGGGGTATTCGAGGGTGATGACGCGGCCCTCGAGGTCTCCTTCGGCGCTTTTCGCGCTCCCGATTCCCAGTCGTACGCTGAGGGGTTCGGTTTTCGTGAAGACGGCGGTGCCGGAGTAGCCGGGTTTTACGGCCGAGTTCCAGTAGGTTCGGTAACCCGCGAGTTCGAGGGGGAGGTCGACTTGTTCTGGTTTCGCCTTGGTTTCTTGGAGGCAGAGGATGTCAGGGGCGTGTTCGAGGACGAACTCGGTGAAGTTCTTTTTTAGAACAGCGCGGATGCCGTTGACGTTCCAGGAGATGACTTTCATGGGGAAAGGATGAAGGGTGAGGGGGGAAAGGGGAAGGGATTTGAGAGGTCGCTCGCGAGAAATCGGTGCCGCATCCTTCTTCAATCTGGCGTGAACTTTTTGGTTTTTGGTGCGGGTGAGAAGAGGTTTGGTTGAAGGGGCTCAGACTAAAGTCCAAGCTCCGTTAGGTTGTGAGGTTTGGGAGCAAAAAAAGGTGCCTCCTTGCGGAGACACCATTCTCACTCTCATCAACATCCCATGAAAAATCCTTAGTTGGCTAGGATGTTAATTTTGCGGGGGGCAAGTTCCTGGCGCTTTTGAAGCGAGAGGGTGAGGAGGCCATTCTGGTGGGTTGCTTTGATGTTTTGGACATCAAGATCCTCGTGAAGTTCAACCTTGAGTTCGAAGCGGAGGGCCTCGTGATCGTGGTTTTCGAATGCGCCTTGGGGTTCCTTGCGTTCGCCTCCGATGGTGAGGAGGCGTTTCTCGATTTTGACTTCGAGGGCCTCTTTGGCAACGCCGGGGAGGGCGATTGTGAGGTCAAAGCCTTGGTCATGGGCGCGGGTTTTAAAGCGGGGTCTTTCAGTCGTGATTTGCATATTCATTTTTTTGTGGAGGGTAAGAGGTTCTTGGTTTAGACGATCTCGATGGTGCGGATGCCGTGGTCGGTCGGGGTTAATTTTTTGAGGGTGAGGTCGAGGACCCCGTGGTCGAGTTGGGCGTGGATGCCCTCCGGATCGACGTCTTCGGGCAGGGTGTAGGTCCGCTCAAAGGTTCCCTGGAAGGCTTCTTCACGTTCGCTTTTGGCGGTGACGGTAAGGTCGCGTTTCTCGAGGGAGAGGGAGATTTCCTCGCGGGTGAACCCGGGAAGATCAAGGCGCAGACGGTAGGAGTCTTTTTCCTCGTAGCGGTAGGCTCCGGGAGCGCGGGCGGCGGCAACGGGACCGAAGCTGCGGAGGGTCTGGCTCAGAAATTCATCAAGATTTCCGAGGAGGCGATTGGAAGCGGAGTGGGTCAGATTCATTTTCGTGTTTAAGTTATTGGTTAACGTCTACCCTCTTTGGCAGGACGTGGACCAAATGGGTCTTAAACGCTTGAATCCTCTAGAATACAATGGAACTGGCTGTTATCGCGCAAGCTTCATAGCAACGACCTAACACAAAATGACGCGGTCTCGGCCATTTTGACACGACGTTATGTCACGGTCTTCTGGTGAACCAGTTTCTGGGCGAGTCGGGTGGCTTCGATGAGCGAGGTGACGCTGGCGAGGCCCTTGCCGGCGATGTCGAAGGCGGTGCCGTGGTCGACAGAGGTGCGAACGATGGGGAGGCCGAGGGTGACGTTGACGCCGAGGTCGAAGGCGAGGGTTTTGAGGGGGATGAGACCTTGGTCGTGATAGAGGCAGACGTAGGCGTCGATCGTTTTACGGATTGCGGGGAGGAAGGCGGTATCTGGTGAGAGTGGCCCGGCGATTTCGATGCCCAGGGCGCGCGCTTTTTCGAGGGCCGGGATAATGAGTTCGATTTCCTCGCGGCCGAAGAGCCCTCCTTCTCCAGCATGGGGGTTGAGACCGGGCATGGCGAGGCGTGCGGGGCGTCCGCGGAGTGCGCTCATGGCCTGGTGGGTGAGTTTGATGACTTCCAAGATGCGAGACTCATTGAGGAGTCCGGGGACGCTCGTAAGTGAGACATGAGTGGTGACGAGCGCGCAGGTGATTTCCTCGGAGGTCAGCATCATGGCGTGGCTCGCTGAGGCCGTTTTTGCGACGAGGTATTCGGTGTGGCCCGGGTAGGTTTTGCCGGCGCGGTGCCAGGCTTCCTTGTGAATGGGATTGGTAATGACGCCGGCGTAGGTGCCAGCGAGGGCACCCTCGACGGCCGCTTCGAGGCAGTCGAAGGAATGGGCTCCGGCGATCGCTGAGACTTCGCCCATTTTGAGGGAGCCGGTGAGGGGAAGATCGATGATGTGATCTTCCGGGAAAGGGAGGTCCAGAAAGGCTGCCACTTTCGCGAGATGGCGACGGCACGCGATAACTTTTAAGTTTGCGCACGGGGGATCGGCGAGGATTTTGAGGGCTAATTCCGGCCCAATTCCGGCGGGATCGCCTTGGGTGATGATAAGAGGTGATCGCATGGAGACTTTAGTTTGAGTCGGCCTTTAAGGTGGCGAGAGCCATCATGGCGCGGGCGGGAGTGGCGGAGTGGAGGGTGATGAGGATACGGCCTTTATCGGTATCTTTTTTTGATCCGCCATTTCCCATGGTGCTGATGGTGGCGACGTGGCCAATGATGTTTCCGAATTGATCGAGGACGGCTGATCCGCTGGAGCCGGGGGCCCAGCGGGTGCTGACATTGAGTTTGAGAGAGCGGAGGGCTTCGATGGAGTTGTGGTCGTCGCCACGCTTGTCGTTGTTCCAGTAGAAACGATTTACGATGCCCTCAGTGAAGTATTGGCCCTGCTTAAGCGGGCGGCTGAGGCAGAAGGCACTATCGCCGGTGGAGACCTTGTCGTTGAGAGCGAGAGGGGTGGTTTCGGCGTCGATTTTGACAAGGGCCCCATCGAGTTTTTCGTCGGTGGCGAGAATGGAGGTGACGGGGAATACCTTGCCGGCGTGATCGACGGCGATGAGGCCGCCTTTACGCATCTTCTTGTTGTCGATGTCGATGACGTGGGCGCAGGTGCCGAGGACGCCGTCTTCGGTGAGGGCATATCCTCCGGCGAGATTGATATGCCAGTTGTCGCAGTGATCGCAGAGGTAGGCCCAACCGATACGGTATCCGCTTTGTCTCGCGCGCTTGGCGATTTCGGTCGGAGTGAGAGGTTTGCGCTGCGCGACGGGAAGGTCGATTTGCTGTGGAGCGGGGGTTTTGAGGAGTTTGGCGGTGGCCTCAAGACCCATGAGTTGGCCTTTCTTAAAGAGGCGCTCGGCTTGTTGTCTAATTGAACTTTCCTCGGAGCGGAGCCCGTTTCGAGATTGGTCAAAAATGGTGACGTCCGGAGCTTGGGCGGATACGGGAATGGTGAGGCTAAGAGCGAGAAGAAGGGCTTTCATCTGGTGAGGGAGCGTTTTGTAAAAGGGTGTTTGTTGCAAGGAATGAAATTCATGGAGTGCTGGTCTGTGATTCAGTGAAATGTGGCACAAGGACTGCATCATCGTTCTTTGACAATATTGGGTTTGTTTGTTGCCCTGTTGTCATTGTCGATTGTGTGTGCGAAAGGGGCGGATCTTTGGATCCGCCCCTTTCCATTTTTTCCGAAGAGTGAGCATCATTCGCAAAGGTTGATGACGATAGACCCGGAAAAAATGGTCAAAGAATCTTCCAAGGAAGCATGGACCGGTATTTATATTGGGGAAGTGAAGATTTGGGCAGTTTGTCGGCCAATCATGAGAGGAGCGTCTTGTGGGATTCTCCGTTTTGAGACAGTCTCAACCTTGGGATGGCAAACAGCGGCTTCATTGTGACGCCGGATTTCGGGCCTTCGGTTGCGGTGTCGTTCCTCCTCTCGACTGCGAATGACTTTGACGGAGATGATCTTATCGAAGGGGAGATTTTGGGCACAAACGGTGAGGGTGTTCCGCAAGCAACGGGACCGGATGGAATTTTAGGCAGAACTCCGAATTTCAGCTCTTTACGAATGAGGTGCCGCTGGAGCTGATGATGATCCCAAGCCCGCTAACGACTAAGTGCTGATTTGGGCTGCGCCTTCGGGGGGGCGACACCCTGGAAGCTTTTCCTGATTTGGTAAATTGGGATGAGAAAGTGAGTGGGTGATTGCTTTCGCTATCGTCTCTGTTTCTGAGCCTCGTCGCGTCGCTTGAGAAGATAATCCATGTAGCGGGATCTTTCGGCGAGGTCATCATCGACCTTCTGGTTTACAAAAGGATTATTGACTCCGTGTTTTGCCCACGGGCCACTGCGGGGGACGCGCGAGAATTCCATGAAGCGCCAGTGCACGGTGGCTTTGTTGGGAACACCCAAGTAGTCGCGCACGGCGGGGGAAATATCGATCCCGGCGGCTTGGTTGCTTTTGTTTTTCGGGCGTTGATTGCCGAAGACGTATTCCCAGTCATCAGTGACGAAAGGGCCGCAATCTTCCCATTGGGCGTAGCAGACTTTTTGAGTCCCAGGGCAGTAGATCTGGATCCATCTTCCTTTGCAGACTGATTTTTTCTTATCTCGCACCAAGCGATCCCACCATGGAATGACGCGCGGGGCCTCTGGCTTGTGGAGTCGGTGATTCAGTCGGTCGTTGTAGGGGAGGGCAATGTAGAAGGGATTGAGCCCCGGGGTGAATCCGCGGGGGAGGTATCCTACCCGCCCATTGGGATCCGGGTTATCGAATCCGCCGTAATTTTCCTGCCAATTGACATCCCAAGAAGACTTGTTATTTGGGGTGGGATTGTTGGCAGTCGGTTTTTCTCCGACCCAAAAAACGGTGGCCGTGATAGACTTCTTCCAGGGGTAAACGGTCGCTTTTTGAAGTTTGAATGGGTCCTTGGGGGCCGGCACGACCGTGATTTTGGGTCCGTTTTGCGCGGAGGACAAAAGGGTGGCGGTCAGGAGGAGAAGGATTATTCGAAAGGTCAAGGTGACGGAGCCTATCTGAAAAATCTGAGATTTCCAGCGATGACTGCGTGGAGGTCTGTGCTTGCAGGTCGGGCGGTGGCGCGTGAGACTAAGGGCAGAACGAAATGCGCTGCTTTTACTCTTCCGAATTTTACCTCGAATTGCCGAACGGACACCCCTTTCCAATGGATAAGTTCCGGGTTTCCAAGGATATGCTAGTGGGCAGCGGGATCGTGAAAGGCGAGGATATCATTGAGGTGCAAGAGGCTGAGAGCCATGTCCTCAGGCGGGTTCATGATGAGGACTATCTGGCAAAGATCTACTACGGCCGATTGGATCGCAAGGAGCAGATCCAGCTCGGACTGCCACTGACTCCGAAGCTCTACCACCGGAGCGCCACTGAAGTGGAGGCAACGAGACAGGCTTGTCATGCCGCTTTGCAAGATGGAGTTGCGGCGGTTTTGGCAGGTGGAACCCATCACTCCTTTCAGAATCGGGGTGAAGGATACTGTGTTTTTAATGATGTCGCGATTGCGGTTCGTGATTTGCAGGTCCATCAGCCTGGGATCAAGGTGATGGTGGTCGATACCGATGCCCACCAAGGAAACGGGACCAACAGCATTCTGGCGAACGATCCCAACGTTTTTACCTACTCGATTCATGTTGGGCGGAATTTTCCCTCCAAAAAGGTGAGTGGTTCGATGGATGTTGAGACTGTTCGTTATGTGGAGGGCGAGATGTATTTAAAGCAGCTATTCAATACCCTGGCTGCTGCGCTTGATGTCTTTTCGCCGGATCTCGTTATTTGGATCGCGGGTGCTGACAATCATCGCAACGATCGCATGGGGCAGATGCTCCTTGATTTGAAGGACTTCATGCGGCGTGACGAAGTGATTTTACGAGCCTTTATGGGGAATCGGATTCCGGTCGCGATTCTTTACGGAGGGGGCTACAACCGACAGCCGGAATATACCGCCAAAATTCACCGAAATACCATTGCGACGGCGACAAAAGTGGCGCGTGAGTTGGGGCGATGAAAAGCTTTGCGATTATCGGAGCCGGCGCGGTCGGAAGTTATTACGGCGGTCGGCTCGTGAAAGCAGGGCACGATGTCCGCTTTCTCCTTCGGTCCGACTATGAAATCGTGAAGGAGAAGGGGCTGACGGTGGAGAGCATTGACGGCGGTTTTGTTTTGCCCGAGGTGACCTGCGCCAAGACTCCCGAGGAAATCGGCACGGTTGATGTCGTGATTGTCGCGTGGAAGGCGACTTCAAACGCACGATTTCAGGAGGTGATTGCGCCCCTCTTACACGATGAGACCGTGATTGTGACCTTACAAAATGGGCTTGGGAATATTGAGGCGCTCGCAGATTTGTTCGGAATGGCGCGGATCTTGGGAGCAATGTGTTTTGTGTGTATCAACCGGATTGAGCCCGGGCTGATTCGGCACACGGGTGGAGGGATGATCGCGATGGGCGAGGCTTCTCCGGGGGTGACCCCACGTTTGCGGGAACTGGCCGGAATCTTCGAGGGAGCGAATGTGAGGTGTGAAATTTCCGAGAATTTTTCCGAAGCCCAGTGGCGGAAGCTGGTATGGAACGTTCCCTTCAACGGACTGTGTATCACCGAAGGTGGGATCGATACCGGGAAATTGCTCGCGATGCCGGATGGCGAGGTCCGGGTCCGGGAGCTGATGTTTGAGGTCAAGCGGACAGCGGCGGGTCTCGGTTTTGAGATCGAAAACGAGTTTATAGAATTCCAGATTAAGAGGACCTATCCCATGAAGGATTACCGGCCCTCGAGCATGATTGATTTCGTGCACGGCCATCCGGTGGAGACTGAGGCAATTTGGAGCGAGCCCTTGCGCAGGGCCCGCGCGGTCGGCGTTGAGACACCCAGATTGGAGGAACTTGAGGCCAAGATTAGGGAGATGACCGGGAATCTTTAGGCGATCTCGAGTTCACCTGTTACGAATTTCAGAAGTCCGGCCGCGCCGTCTTCGATGAGATCAGCGACCAGTTGGAAGCCTTCCTCGCCGCCATAATAGGGGTCCGGAACTTCGCTGTGATCGTGATGGTGACAGAAATCGGTGAACTTTCGTACTTTGGCCCGGTCGGCATCGGTCTTGGTCAACTTAAGGACATTCCGGTGATTTTCGTCATCCATCGTGAGGATCAGGTTGAAGGCCTCGAAGTCGCGGAGGGCAAACTGCCTCGCGTATCCGGCGACTTCGTATCCGCGGCGACGGATCGTCCTCGACATTCGTGAGTCGGGTTTTTTGCCCGTGTGGAAGCCCATGGTGCCGGCGGAATCGCAGTGGATTTGATCGGAGAGTCCGGCCTCTTTTACGACATCTCGGAAGATGTTCTCTGCGGCGGGAGAGCGGCAGATATTTCCCATACAAACGAAGACAAGATTGTAACGGCTATTCATCAGACACATGCTAGAACTCTGGCCGTTCCTTTAACAGGCAAACAATCATGAGTGACTATGCATTGGATCTTTCCGGGATCCGCAAAACCTACCGCGGAGGGGTCGAGGCCCTGAAGGGAATCGACCTCCAAGTGCCGCAGGGCTGCATCTATGGGCTTCTTGGTCCGAATGGAGCCGGAAAAAGCACGATGATCAAGATTCTTACCACTCTTATCCGGAGATCCGGCGGCGAGGGGACAATGTTGGGGAAACCAATTGGAGACCGTGAAACTCTGCAAAAGGTTGGCTTGCTTCCGGAGCACGCTCAGTTTCCATCCTATCTCACCGGGAGGCAGGTCATTGAATTTGCGGCGGGGCTTCAAAATGTCCCCACGGCATTGACGCGCCAGAGGACGGATGAGTTGCTGGAGAAAGTTGGGATGACGAATGACCAGAATCGGACCATCAAGTCTTACTCGAAGGGGATGAAGCAGAGGATCGGGCTCGCCCAGGCTCTCGTGAATGATCCTCAAATCATCTTTCTGGATGAACCCACTGACGGAGTTGATCCGGCGGGCCGCCGGGATTTCAGAGCGATCGTCCGCGGATTACGGGACGAGGGACGCACCTTGTTTATTAATACCCACATTTTGTCCGAGCTCGAGCCGATCGTGGATCGCGTTGCCATTATGACGGGCGGCGAGATTCTAGGAGAGGGAAAGCTCGATGAATTGCGAACCGAGAAAACCGGTTACGTCGTTTCTTTCGAAGGACAGCTTTCGCCAGAAGGAACTGCAAAATTTAAAGAAGGAGGCCTCGAGATCGAAGCGGGGAGCGTCAAGCTTTCCTCCGTCAATGCCGTCGATACCCAGCCCGTGATTGATCGGATTCGGCAAGAAGGTCTCGTGATTACCGGGGTGAGTGTGCAGAGCCAGTCACTCGAAGATCTCTTCATTGGCCTCGTGGGCGGAGAGTCTGCGCCACCTCCGATGCCGGGTGCCCCGGTTCAACCTCCATCTCTTTTTAAAGCATGAAACCATTTCTGACACTTCTTCTAGATTCATATCGCAGTTTGAAATCGGAGACTATCTTCTGGGTGACGGTCGGGTTGTCCCTCCTTGTCGCGGTCATTTTTCTTTCCATTGGATATGATGATCGAGGCATGAGCATCTTCTTTGGGGCCAAGACTTGGGAAGACGATACCATGACCAAGGGGAGTCCGGGCGCATATCGTAACTACCTCGGTATCTTCAGTAACCTTGTGGCAGGGATATGGCTGACTTTTATCGCGATTATCTTGGCTTTGATTTCATGTGCCTCGATTTTTCCTGATTCGATGAAGGAAGGATCTGCGGGAATGTTGATGACGAAATCACCTTCACGCTTGCAGGTGTTTTTGGCCAAGCTGACTGGGAGTCTGTTTTTCGTTCTGATCCAGGTTGGCCTTTTCGTGGTGATTGTCTTTTTGGCGTTTCGCTGGCGGCTTGGAGTCTGGAATTTCTCGCTTTTTTGGTATGTCCCAGCGGTAATTTTGGTGTTTTTAAATCTCTATTCGTTCATGGTTTTGATCGGAGTTAAAACGAGATCAGTGATGACCGCGATCATGCTTACGATGCTGGTTTGGGGGGGTTCTGCGGCGCTTAGCTGGGCGATCGGGTTGGTAGGCATCGGTTATCAGGCATCGCAGTATGATTTTGCGACGGAAGAATCGACCGTTTTGGATCAGACGGCGGTGGTGGAAGAAAGTGAGGCGTCGTCTGGCGAGGTTGAAGGAGAGACAGGGGACCTTTTCAGCGAAGACGCCGAATTTGGAACCCCTGTTTTTAAGAAAGTTGAAGGTGATGAATCCCTCAAGGGCTGGATTGATACTTTGAAGCTGATTCACTCGTTCTTCCCTAAGAATGCTCCGATTATGGCAGCTGCTGAGCGGCAACTGGTGATGGACGAAATCGGAGGGGGAGGAGATTCTGAGAGACTCATAATGTCCGGACGCCCTGGGAATCAGAGGAATGCCGCAATGGAAGAATTGATGGAGGATGCGATTGCAGAAGACTCGCTCTTCTATTCAATCGGCACCTCTTGCATCTTCGCTTTCGTGATGCTCAGCCTCGCAGGCTGGTCATTCTGTCGTAAGGATCTCTGAAGCCAAATGGGACACGCATATGAAGGCGGCCTTCTGCCAGAATTCCGAACTGGCGGTGAGGCCCAAGGCGTCGCTTCACGATTGACGGGCCCGATGCCTGTTCTCGATTTGCGCCGGTGACCGGAGGCCTGTGGGAAGGTCTTTCGGTGAGTCCCCACGCTTGGCTTGGTCCTAGTGTCTCTGCGTTGGCAACCCAGGGCGTCACTTCGTTTGGCCCTAGGCTACCCTAGCTCTCCCCTTTGGGGCTGGCGAACCGGGGTGCCGAAGGATGAAACGTGTCTCTAAAACTCAGGACTTCAGTCCGGGGACCCGTGATTTTTCACTGATGGTGCTAAGAGCACCTTTTTACGGCGTCGGCGAGGGCTGACTTGCGGTCGCTCCACGTTGGGACGAATTCGTGGGCGAGGAAGCCGAGGTAGCCGGTTTCACGGATTGCTTTGATGATGGCGGGATAGTAAAGTTCTTGCGTTTCGTCGAGTTCGTTCCGACCGGGGCAGCCGGCGGTATGGTAATGGCCGAAGTACGAGGAAGACTTTAGAATAGTCGCGATGACATCGCCTTCCATGACTTGCATGTGGTAGATGTCGTAGAGAAGCTTGAAGCGGGGCGAGCCCAGTTTGTCGCAGAGGGCGATGCCCCAGTCGCTGCGGTCGCATTGGTAGTCGGGGTGATCGACCTTGGAGTTCAGGAGCTCCATGATGAGAGTGATATTGTGCTTCTCGGCGAGGGCGAGAAGAGGGGCGAGACCGGCCGCGCAGTTTTCGATTCCGGCTTCGTCAGTGAGGCCTTCGCGATTTCCTGAAAAGGTGATGATATTTGCGATGCCAGCTTCGGCTGCTTTTGGAATGAGTTCCTCGTAGATCTTCCAGAGGGTTGCGTGGTGCGCGGGATTGTTGAAGGCTTTCTCAATGCAGCCCAAGCCGCTCTCGTGTTCCGGCGCGGCGGTGACGGGGCAGGTGAGGTTGTAAGGCGCGAGTGTGGCGGCTTCGTGAGGATGAAGAAGATCGATGCCCTTGATTCCCAGTTCTTGGCACCACTCAGCGAGTTGGGGAAGGGGCGTGTCTTCGAAGCACCAGCGACAGACCGAATGTTGAAAGCTCATGGTGGAAAATGGTTTATCCAGGTTCCGGAGTAAAGGCACGCGTTTCGAAACGCATCAAGGCAGGAATGAAGGTCAGGGGAATGTTGCCGGTGGGGCCGTTTCGGTTTTTGGCGAGCACCAGTTCGGCTTCGCCATCGTCTTCGTCGCGTTCTTCCTGATTATCGACGTAGTAAACCTTACGGTAGAGTAATCCGACCATGTCGGCGTCCTGCTCGATTGCTCCTGATTCGCGAAGGTCGGACATCCGAGGAACACCGAGGGCGGAGCCGGTGCGGCCTTCTGGTCCCCGGTTGAGCTGGGCGAGCACGATGACGGGGACGTTGAGTTCTTTGGCGAGAGCTTTGAGGCCCCCGGAGATTTCCGCGATCTCTCGTTCGCGGGAATTGGTAGCCTGCTTGGAGGTCGACTTCATGAGCTGGAGGTAATCGATCGCGATGACGCTGATCCCTTCGTCACGATGTTTTCGGCGGGCTTTGGCGCGGAGGTCGTTGATCGAGATACCGGCGGTGTCGTCGATGAAGAGTTTGGACGCGGAGATTTCAGCCGAGGCCGCTTTGATCCGTTCGAGGTCTCCTTTGTTAGGTTGGTATCCTTTGGTGAGTTTTTGGAATTCAAAGCGGGCTCGTGAGAAGACAAGACGCTGGACGATCTGGACGGTGGACATTTCGCAGGAGAAAACCATCGCGGGCTTGCCGGAGCTGATGGCAACATGTTCGACGATGTTCATCATGAAGGAGGTTTTTCCCATCGAAGGACGGGCCGCGATGACGAACATGTCGGGTGCCTTGAGACCATTGACCATTTTATCGAGTTCGCTGTAGCCGGTGGTCATGCCGGTAATGCCGCGGTCACCGGCCAGGAATTCCTGGAGGTAGACCATGACTTCGGCGACGGCGGTTTTGACGTCCATTTCGACGCTGGTCTCGCTGGCTTCGCGGATTTCGAGAACCTTTTGCTCGACGCTATCGAGGAATTCTTGGACGTCCTCGGGGTCGTCATAAGCGGTCGTGATGGACTCGGTGCAGGATCTGATGATGTTGCGGAGAATGTATTTCTCCTTTACGATCGAGAGGTGCGAATTGAAGTGCGCAGCGGTGGGCGCGTAAGTGTAGATTTCGGTGATTGCGGACGGTCCCCCGATGGTATCGAGGAGGTCGCGGTCCATGAGATACTGTGTCAGGGCGACGAGCTCGACGGTTTTTCCGGATTCGAAGTGCTCGACGAGGACTTGAAAGAGCTTGCCGTGCGACGGGACGTAAAAGTGGGCGGCGGTGAGTTGCCCTTCGACAGCGCGGCCGATGTATTCCTCGGGATCCTGAATCATGGAACTCAGGATGCTTTTCTCCGGACCTACAGCGTGGGGTGGCGGCGTCAGTTCATTACGCCGATCTTTTTTACCATCCTGTAATTTTGGGCCGTCTTTCTTTTTGAAAGGTGGTTTGTCGTCCGTGATCGCCATGTGAAGGAGAATGAACAGAGGACGGTGGCTTTGGCAATCTTGGCAACCTGTGAATATCCGAAAAGTTCAGGGGAGACTTTTAGGAGAGGATCTCCTTGATGAGATGAGCGTGTTTGACGCCGGTCAGTTTCTCGTTAAGGCCTTGACGGGGGATCGAAAGACGTTCCGGGTCGAGTCCGACGAGGTGGAGAAGAGTGGCGTGGAAGTCCCGGAGGTGGACTTCTTGGCCGGGGAGGGCTCGGTAGCCCATTTCATCGGTCTCGCCATGGCTAATTCCCGGTTTGACGCCAGCCCCAGCCATCCACATCGTAAAAGCATTCGGGTTATGGTCGCGCCCGAGGAAGGCCATTTTCGCTCCGTTTCGGTTTTCCTGCATGGGCGTGCGGCCGAATTCGCCCCCCCAAACGACGAGGGTGTCGTCGAGCATGCCCCGTTGTTCGAGGTCGGTGAGAAGAGCCGAGATGGGCTTGTCGATGGACTGGCACTTATTGTTGAAGCCTCCGTTGAGAGCTTCGCTGTTGTTTGATCCGTGGGTGTCCCATCCCCAGTCGTAAAGTTGAATGAAGCGGACGCCATTCTCGGCAAGACGGCGGGCAAGCAGACAGTTGTTGGCGAATGATTCCTTACCCGGCTGGGTGCCATACATTTCGTGGACGGAATCTGGCTCTTCGTCGATTGACATAACTTCGGGGACCGAGGTTTGCATGCGGAAAGCCATCTCGTATTGGGCGATGCGGGTGACCGTTTCGTTGTCGGCCAACTCGGCGAAGGTCTCGTGGTTCAATTCTTGCAGAGCATCGAGGGTTCGCCGTCGCGATTTTGCGGAGATGCCGGTGGGATTACCGGTGTTGAGAACGGGATCGCCAAAGGAGCGGCATTGCACGCCCTGGTATACGGAGGGGAGGAAGCCGGAACCCCAGAGGGATTTGCCAACCCGGGGGACACGACCGCCAGAGAGCAGGACCATGAAACCGGGGAGGTTCTGGTTTTCGGATCCGAGTCCCCAGGTGACCCATGAGCCGATTGAGGGGTGGCCGAGCCGGGCATTGCCGGTGTGAACCATGAGTTGAGCCGGACCGTGGTTAAATTGGTCGGTCTTCATCGTTTTGACAAAGGTCAGCTTATCGGCGTGTTTGGAAAGCTCAGGGAGACGATCGGAGATCCAGGCCCCGGAGTCGCCGTGTTGTTTGAAGGGATAGACGGGTCCGAGCATCTGGGGAGTGCCCTGGATGAAGGCAAAACGTTCGCCCTCGAGGTAGCTTTGAGGGCAGTCCTTGCCGTCGTATTTTTTTAGGACGGGCTTATAGTCGAAGAGTTCGAGTTGGGAAGGAGCCCCGATCATGTGGAGATAGATGACCCGTTTCACCTTCGCATTTATGGGCGGCAGCTGGGGTGCAAGAGGTGCCGAGGGATTGTGATTGATCACCATGGGGCCGGAGGCAGCGGCATCCTGCGTGAGTTGATTGGCAAGCCAAATCCCTCCTAGACCAGTGGTGCAATCCCGCAGGAAGTGCCGACGAGTGGTGTTTTGAAGGTCGAGGGAACTCATGATATTTGCAAAACCACCCTACTGCGCGTCGCCGAGGAGGCAACGTGTTAGATCTTGGGTTTGGCATCGATGGTAAGAGATTTCGAACCTATCTTGAGGATGCCTGGAAGAGAGTTTTTTTGCTCCGGAGAAAACTTCGACCGGGCAATCTTGAGAACGAGGGAGCCATCTTCGTGGAGAATGAATTCCTGTTTCTGGTCAGAGGAGATTTGCCCGTCCC
>Ga0222650_1000293_pt1 | contig 41844 bp, 29 predicted proteins | sample AntAcemetagen367_FD_179820 | JGI IMG/M metagenome (GOLD analysis project Ga0222650, IMG submission 179820) | Saline water microbial communities from Ace Lake, Antarctica - #367 | ecosystem: Environmental > Aquatic > Non-marine Saline and Alkaline > Saline | place: Antarctica: Ace Lake... | reverse complement strand
TCCAAGTGCGAAAAGAATCTCACTCTCACCGCCCGCGCTGGGGTGGCCACCCCAGCGCGGGCTCCTTCGGAGTCAAAGACTCCTCGGGACTACATGGGGAGTATAGCACAGGAATTAGATACAAGTGAGGAAGCTGGCCTCCGCCTTTACTTGTATAAACCAGATTGGATGGTGAAGGCGGAGGCCAGCTTCCGCAGTCCAGAGAGCTTCGCACATCCAGCAAAGGGAAGGGCTGAGTTCGCCTCCTAAGAATCGTCAAGAAACCCTAAAGATCTTGGGGTATCTGTCGGAGGCAAGTTTTCTATTTTTCCTTTACATAAAATATCTGGACTGAGCCAAATGGCTAATTGAACCTGTAAATAAGTAAAGTTTTAGAACGTTAACTGTCTATTTTAATGCTAACGCCATGTTCTTGAAGTGTAGCGAGCGCTATATCAACATGTTCATGAAGCTCAGGAAAAGTTACCCCAGAATATATCCCGGAGTTACCACCAATTGATAAAGCTCGTTCAACTTGAATTACACCACCCAAGGCTGTTAGGTGGGTTTGGCCTTCGTCATCCAATAGACTAGCGCGCACCGTTTTATGTGAGCCATCTGCTCCCTTACCTATTACAGTCACTAGAACTTCGTGGGGGCCACCTTCGCCGGGATTATAGAGTAATGAATGTCTAAACTTTTTGAACATCGGTCTATTAATAATCCGCCAAAATCCTGAACGAACCATAAAGGATAAGAAACCCACAGTGTGTTTATCATCATAGGCAATGCGCGATGAAACACTAGTTGCCGTAGATGACATGGGTAGGGTAAGTTGGTCCGGAGTATCAAAGCGGTAGGTCTTAGTGCTAAAGCCACTTTTAAAGTCTACATACTTCGGTTCCGTCATTGGCTTAACCGATCTAATGCTTCCACCATCCAACACGTCATACGCTGTGCCAAGTTGATCGACAAATTCAATTGAGTTCGGACCCGCTTTATCTTTGAGGGAAAAGAGGATATCAATATCGATCGAGTCAATACTTGAGAATTGTTCAGATACTTTTTTAGCCACTAGAGCTGCTGTACCCGCCATCTATGCCGAAGAAAATATGACTGGCTGAGTGATCTTTTCACCCGAAATACGAAGGATCGCTTCTTTGAGCCTCGCCGTCCAGCGCGTTACATCAATGTAAGGAATCTGGTTACGAATTGCATCTAACAACATATAGTTATTTGGATCATTGGTTGCAGTTACTACAGCCGCTAATTCACCGTGTAAGGGAGATATCTGATTTGGGTTCATTACATCCATTGCGATACCCTCAGCATGTCCGAGACTATCTGCAAACTCTTTTGCTTTTTTGATATCACGCCCTGCAATTAGCAAGGGCCGTTCTGGATATCGCTGCCGTAAAATCGACGCAATCTGCTTACCGACTATGCCATAGCCACCAACAATTAATACCGCTTTTTCATCTTTAAACTTGTTCATAATATATACCCCAAGGTTGTTAAGTTATACGCTTAGGTCATGTGACCTAAATGCAATATAGGTCGTTTGACCTAATCGTCAACAGATATAGGTACAGGTATTTAAAAGAGATATTTAAACGAAAAGTAAGGGGAGAGGGGATAGACCAGAGGGGGCAGAGAAGGGTTCTGCCGCTAAGGCCCTGCATTCAACCTGCACATCTAGCTCTTGGATAGAGTGACGAGCACATGCCATAAAGGTTCATGGTATCGGAAATTTCACAGGGAGGAAGCTACTAGACGTCAAACGATACGGCATGTCCTCAGAGGTGAACCCTTTTACCCTTTTATGCTGGGAAATGTTGACTGTTGAGATGTGACCCTTATCTCTAATCGGATAGAATAGTCGTTTTAACATAGACCGCACCCTGTGCGTCATTCGATTTTGAACCAGTAGTTACTGATAGAGTAAGGTAGGTAGAGTACGATGACATTTATCCCATTGGGTTTACGAAAAGAGCTGTTGGACGGAATTGAATTGATGGGATTTACAGAGCCCACTCCGATTCAAAGCGAAGTCATTCCCTTTATGTTAAAGGAAAAGAAAGATCTCGTCGCACTGGCTCAAACCGGGACGGGAAAAACGGGTGCATTCGGCCTGCCACTGCTTCAAAAAATAAATCCTAGAAATAAGAACACGCAAGCATTAATCCTCTGCCCCACGCGCGAGCTCTGCATCCAGATTACCCATGACATTAAAAGTTTTTCAAAAAATCTTCCTAGCGTACGGACCTTAGCTCTCTACGGAGGTGCTGATATACGTCCGCAACTCGATGGGATTGACCTCGGCGCGCATGTCCTTGTGGCCACCCCTGGTCGTTTGGTTGATTTATTGAGCACGAATAAAGTGCAGCTTTTTGATGTGAAACGTCTGGTCTTAGATGAAGCGGATGAAATGCTGAATATGGGCTTTGAAGAGGATCTAAATTTGATTCTTGATCGAGTGCCTCTTGAGGCCCAACGCCTACTTTTCTCCGCGACGATGCCCCAGCGTATAAGGCGGATGATGGATACCTACATGGACGATCCCCACGAAATCGCCATTGGGGAGCGCAACACGCTCTCCGAGCTCGTCGAGCATCAAGTGTTACTGGTACATGCCAAAGATCACTATGCAGGATTGCGTCGCTATCTCGATGCCACCCCCGGGATCTATGGCATCATCTTTTGCCGCACCAAAGCGGATACGCAGTTGATTTCAGATCGCTTAAATCACGATGGATTCATGACGGCCGCCTTGCATGGGGATCTTTTGCATGATGAGCGAGAAGAAGTGATGAAACAGTTACACACGCATCAGATTAACCTAGTTGTAGCAACCGATATTGCCGCGCGCGGACTACATATTAATGATCTGACTCATGTGATCCATTTCAGGATCCCCGACGAGCAAAACACTTATACACACCGGAGCGGACGAACGGGTCGCGCGGGCAAAAAAGGGATCTCGCTGGTGATCATTCATGCGCGAGAGAAATTCAAACTCGAACGAATTGAAACTATTCTGGGCAAAACGTTTAAAAATATCCCCATTCCCTTAGGCGAAGAGATTGGGCGCAACCAGCTTCAACATTTACTCACCTCATCCGAGGTTGCGGAGGCGAGCCTCGATGAAATCTCTGCGACGCTCGAAACCCTCACCGCATCTAAAAAAATCGATGCACAGGTGCTGATAAACGTAGGTAAAACCGTGGACTATTATCGCCTGGCTCCCGAGCTTAGCCGCGAGCCTGAGAGCCTAAGGCCCAGAAATAAAACCGCCGGTAGTATTTCAGGCCGCGAAGCCCGTGAAAACCATGTGCCCCGCGAGATGACAGAGGGAATGATTGAGCTCGTGGTGAATGTTGGAAAACGCAATGAGCTGAATGAGGAAGGCTTGAGCGAGCTGATAAAAGGATGTGGCTCACCCATTGAATTTGGGCGGATTAATATTGTGGATATGCAGACGTATTTCGAAGTTCCCTATTCGTTCTCTCACGAGGTAATCAACCACTTCAAACAAAACCCGACCGAATTTGGCGGTCGCCCAATCAATGTTGCCTTTGCCGGAAATGCCAAACCTGTGGATTCCAAGAGGCCGAATCCTCGGGGTGGTACGCGTGGAAATATAAGATAGCTCGGCAGGCTATTATTCGCTACATTCCTTGCCGTCATACGCTGCAGTCTTGCTTCTTTCGACGGTTTGCACAGAGTTCGTCGTATGCGCGTAGCGCCGTGGAGTGCGGAAGCACGCTTCCGCCTTAACTTGTATGAGTCAGCTTAAATTATCCGGACGGAAGCTGGCTTCCGCACGACACCTCTGGCGCACAAGTCCAAGGAGCTTCGCTCAACCCGTAAAGGGAAGGGCGGTGACTTCGCCTCCTAAGAATCTTCAAGAAACCCTAAATATCGTACCGGTACTCTGACCCTTTTACCTGCATACCCAGGAGCAGGAATTACTCATCTATTACTCAGATTCCGAAAGGATAATCGATACACGATAAAATACCTTATCAGCCGTGTCGTCGATGGTAAGCGTAACCCGCTCGAAGTTGTCGTCGAGCGATGTCGTTGAGGTTTGAAGTATCTTTGAACTCGCGTCCATCCAATTCATGCTTGTTAGGTCGAGGGAATAGTCCAAATCGTATGTGAGCGCGCGCTGCGCTGCGTCTTTTCTTCGCACGAACTCCACCGTGGATTGATTTTCAATAGGACCAGATGTAGTCGTTGGTCCGAGCTTAGTCACGCCGTCGGCTTGGTATACCGAACTGACCGCAGGATCCCCTCCAAATGCATATTCGAGTAAGTTAGAAATCCCATCCAAATCATCATCGGCGTCCGTGCCGGCATCCGACAAATTAGAAGACCAACTCAAGTAGGACTCGATCACCTCAATAGGAATGATCTCCATAGCCGTGCTAAATTCATCCGCGGAATAGGCCACGGATAGATTGAAAGTGGAGGGGGCAGGGGCGGTAAACGTGGTGGACAGGGTTGTGCTCTGGGCTTCTGTTAGCCCGCTTCGCCTCGCGGAAGCCGAGACGCCAGCAACATCAGCAAGCCACTGTGTTCCTGTCGCGGCTACTCCCGTTGACGTCGCTGGAAAGGCATAAGCTACTTTCAAATTGTTTGCGTCATTGATCAGATCAGCATTTGAAATCTCGAGACTGAGAATCGCCTCGTAACCCGCGCGAATAACCGTTGGCACAGTTGATGTGAGAGTTAATGAAATCGACTCAGGATTAGCCTCTGTCATGTGATAACCTTCCGCCGACATGATGGTATTGATCTGAGCAATGTAAGGGGGGTGGGCTACAAAACTGTCAATAGACGTGGTGGTTCCCGAAGCGCTGAGAACCGCAGTATGGATACCTACGATGGCACCACGATTATTGACGTTCACCAGACTTGGGCCTCCTGAATCTCCGACCTCTACATGCGCATCGTCGATCGCGCCTCCAGCGGTCTGATAAAGAAACCCCATGGTGCGGGTGTTATTAATCCCTGCACCAGAAGTGACAGGTGTACCAAAGAAATCGGCGATGGCGTTTGCCGTGCCGTTTCCTCCTCTAAACGTTTTCCCAAGAACGATAAGCTGATTGTTAGGAAATGTCAGGTAGGCAGCCTCTGTCGGCAGATTGAGATAGGTTTGGAAATTAACCCCGTCGGTAGACGCTACCGTTTCCTGAAGTTCTCCGAGAGATAAGTCAGTCGCCTCGGACTCGTCATTAAGGATGTTATGGTATGCTTTAACGGTGTAGTTACGGACGGTGCCATCGGCCGCCACGAACCGTATAGTATTTCCGACGGATGGGCGGTAGTGCCTAGCCCCCACAAAAAACTTCGGAGAAACAAGGGTGAGTGCTCGCGGTGCCGACCCAGCAGCTCGCCAACCGACCCCCGTTAAATCTACATCCTTGTGGATGAACGTCGTGCTCGGCACGGGTACGGCGGGAGCCCCCGTGAAACGGTCGTGGCGCTCTGTGGAATACACTCGTAATTCGAGCGCTTGTAACCTGGGTGCCAGTAGTAAAATTACAATAGGAATCACCCTGCCAGTTCTTCGCATAGCTGGCATGACGGTATTAAAGATCAACGAATTCAGTAAAGTCATCATAAGATTATAGTAGAGAACCTCTATCCGTTGTAAATAAATATTTGATCACGAATCTGGCTTCCACCTCCGCCAGAGACTACGAGCGATAAGTGAGTTCCTACTTCACTTTCTAACCACGGAATACACCGCAAGCACTTGGGTTGTCGAAGATCCCTTCGTAAACTCCTCACCTAGCATCTAGCAAGGTTTAGAACGTAATTGTAGCGTTTTATTTTGTATGAGTTTTGATCTTTTGGGATATTCGGGGCCCTGATTAGGCTTCGATATATTGTGTTTCGGAAAAATAGAATGGGATGCAAAGTTTAAAACGCTAGAAAATACGGCATGGTACCTTCCCGCATAGGGCGATGTTTTATTCTTCTCATCTCTTCACAGAAGTGATTGATTGAAAATGGATACAAAATTTATGGATACACATCTCAACATTTTTGCAAAAAGGAATGCTTAATGAAGCTGCCTTTTTGCGTCTACACTGCACGCCACGGCTATGACTGGCAAAGCGGCTTAGAAAACGGTAGAGAAAAGCTTGAACGCTTCCGTCAATCCGTTGGAAAAATGCCTGAATTCGATTATGGTGATCCTGAAAGTTGTGGTTTCATCAACCTTAAAGATGACGTTATAGCATATCGATACATGCACCAACAAAATGCCGATAACTCCGGTCGAGATGCTGCCTATCTCGCAATGACTTTTTTCTCAAGAGAAGATGCCCGGTTCATAAATGCGGAAATCTTATTCTTAACATACCCATTCAATGAACCTCTAGCCACACCCCCGTCAAGTTTTGAGTATCAAGGGTCTGCAGCGGTCCCTATAAATTTTGATTTTCCTGTAGTAAGTAAATCCGAAGATTTTAGCAAGGAGGGAACTCTGGCTTCGGCTGGGTTTCTCTTTTCGAAAGATTTTTCGGGCACGCTCCGTGTATATTGCATAGGCAATCCAGAGGTGCAACCCGCGTTTGAGTTTGTCCTTCCACCAATAAAAAAGACTCCTAACGCCGATGTGCAAAAAGCAGAAACGGTAAAATGTATCATTCGTGAATCTCAAGAACCAAGGTCTAATATTTCTGTTTTCTGGAGAAATGTGGCGGTTTGTTTGATAGTGATAGCTGTTATCGAAGCTCTTGTGATTCTGTGGCTGTTTCTGGATCCCTTAGGCGACCTCTCTGGAACTATGGACACAAAAGTCTCTGAGGTTTACACAGAGGGCGTAGCTCAGCCCGGCGATAACGGCGAAAATAAAACATATCCCATGCCCCCAGTTTTGGACCATGGTAGAAATGTACCGAGTATGAACTAAGCTATATATGAAAATTCTAATCAAAAAAAAAGACGGTTACACATGAATGAAGCAGAAAGGTTTCTGAAAGAGTTTCAACAGAAAAAAAACACTCCTGCCGAAGATAATCTGGTGGGCCCTGTAGTCAAGGAATACAAGGATGATGAAAAGTCTATTCCCCAGGATTCTCAAACTATGGGGATTTGGGATGCGTGGTGGTCATTAAGTGGACGTTTGGATCGTCGAATATATTTATTACGCCAACTCGTCGTATTTGTGGCCTTGGGAGTGGTTTCGTATATGGGAGGTTTTATGCTTTCGGTTACCGGAGGGAATAATTTATATTCTCAGTTTTATCCTTTCATCCTGGCATTGGCCTCACTACCATTTCTAGTACCTCAACACATCCGCCGACTGCATGATATGAGTCTATCAGGATGGTGGCTGCTGTTATTTATGGTTCCTGTGGTTGGGCTTCTTTTCCGCATCTTTCTTTGCATAAAAAAGGGAGTTGATGACTTAAACCAATATGATGATGTGACCAATAAGGAGTCAACGCTATGAGTCGAATTGCAATTGTTGGGGTGGATGGAAGTGGAAAGACCGTATTAATGTCCGCACTGGCAGATAAGTTCGGAGAGCCTTCGGAAGATTCGGTTTATTTGATGCCAGAGAATCAGGCTTCGTTTGCATTTATGAAACAAATACCGCACAAGATGCGGTCCGAACATCAATGGCCATCCGCCACCACTATCGAAAGTTTTAAAAACTTACAATGGACGGTACGCATCGGTCAAAAAGTGTTGATGGATATTGAAATGCTCGATTACCCCGGGGAAATATATAGGCATGCATTCGGTGAAAGGAAGGAAAATGAGATTTCTCCGCACCGCGAAAGCATTGACGAATTTCTTGAGCATCTCGTCACCGCGGATGTTCTTGTGGTTCTTTTTAATCTGAAGGATGCGCTCGAACTGGGTAAAAGTTCCAAAAATACTGAGACAGTCTGGCTTACCCGTAGTATTTTCGAATATGTAAAACAGCTGCCGAACATTAAGCAGCACCTACTATTATTCACTCAGGCGGATCGATATCCTGAAGAGTTGTCAGGACCAGGCGGTTTCAAGTCCGTTTTAGAAAAGCATCTTCCGATGATAAAAATTCTATTCCCAGATTTGGAATGTGCGGCAATTTCGATCAATACCGATGACGTGGAGACCCCTTCAAAAGATTTTTCTGAGTCTTATGGGGTGTCAGAATTGATGAAGCGGCTTTTTCTCCACTACGAGGAAGGAAAAACCGCCAAACTGTTTGTTGATGAAATCCTGCACCAAACTCAGTCAGGAGTACCGCTAAGCTTTGATATTGTAAGCATGCTTTATAATAAACTTGAAAACGTTGACCCCGCTGTTCTTCAGATGGTTCTTCCAGTCTCCCTTGAAGATTTAAATCACAAGCTATACGCTTCCTGGCTGTTAGCGGGTACGGATGAATTAAATAACGTCCGTGCTTCACTAAGTAACGCCGATAAACTTTCTCAACTCGATATATTGGTAAGAAAATATTCGAAGTGCCTTGAGATGCTTGGCTCTAGGAAACCTACTAGTTGGAACGAGCAAGAATCGCCTGAGATTCAAAGCCACCGATTATCTTATTCGGAATTAATAAAGTGCAAGTCAGATTTATCCAACTTGGTCAAGTCCCATTCAAATGAGGACTTGGCACAATCTGTGGCATGGCGGCCTATTTCCGATCGTTACGGTTCGGAGTTCATTCGCGCTATGATCAAAAATATAGAGGTTAGTTATCGTAGGCAAAAGGTAGATGCTATTCCTATTAAAGTTCCTCCTCTTCCTGATCAAGGGGCATCCAAACGACATATCAAAACAGTTATCCTTTATACGACGATTATCTTTTTAATTCTGATTATCGTTGTAGCTCTCATGAAAAGTGACAAAATTAGGCAAGAGCAGATAGCCACCGAGAAAAAGGCTCAGCAAGAGCAGGCCGTCGCAGAAAAAAAGGCTCAGCAAGAGCAGGCCGTCGCAGAAAAAAAGGCTCAGCAAGAGCAGATAGTCGCAGAAAAAAAGGCTCAGCAAGAGCAGTTAGCGATAAAGGAAAAAGTTCGTCAATCTAGGCAACATCTCATAAGAAAAGCTGATTCTGGAGATCCTGAAGCGCAGTGGAACCTTGGAAATCTTATAGAAAACGAAACGAATCTCATGAAAAACCTAAGATCCAACTCTCCCCAGTTGGCCGAATGGTACGCGCTCCGTCTTGCTGCTCGGAATTGGTGGCGCAAGGCTGCTCTACAGGGTCATCTGGATGCCCAACTTAAAATGGCCAGTGTTACGAACGGAGATGAAAAAATTAAATGGTTGACCTTTGCATCGCAACAAGGATCCCTGACTTCTGCAATTGAATTAGGTGATATGTATTTTGGGGGGTACTCTGATGATGACTGTAAGAAGTCAATAGATTGGTACCTCAAGGCTCTTGAACTGGATGCAGGTGCTGACGTGGAGTACAAAATTGCATTGTTGTACAACCGAACCCGTAATCGTGAAAATGCAATCCTATGGTTTCTGAAGGCAGCGCAAAAAAATCATATTGAATCTCAGAAGTGGCTTGATGCCAGAGGTCTTTCTTGGTGATTTATTAAGCGCAGGCCATGTTTGTATTTTTCCGATGTCTAAATAATCCGGTCACTATTTGTAAACCTATTCAACTTGTTAGTGGCCTTTTTTTGAGCGAGTAGCGTAATCCCAGTCGGGCAGCTTATCAAAGCTGACTCCAGCTTCACCGCAACCTGTGATGTAGACATTGATATTCTTTTCTGAGCAGATTGTTTTTATTGCTTCAATATAGTTTGGATCTGCGCGATGACCTATGATCACTTTTTTCAGACCTTCCTTTACATCAAGAAATTTTTCTGTGTGAAGTATTCTGTATTCATTTTCATAGTTCCAGCAGGCCATTTTTGAAAGGAGTATATCGGTTGCGTGACCATCGCAACTTGATGGACTTATCTTCGGGAGAGATGCGAAACCTTTAGTGTAATTAATTTCTTCTGCTTTTATGTGTGGAAGGTTCGAAAAGTCATATCCAAATGCAACGCCCCTAAATTCATTCCCGTAATGTGACCACATCAGATACGCATTCATAGAATCTGATACGCCAGATAGTGAACAAACCCTAAGCTTTTTCTTTTCTTCCCGTATGTTAGATAGCGCTTTTCTGACTTCAAGTTCATTCATGTCGTCAGCATATAATGGATATGTAAATACGCCTTCCATAGGATCGTTTAGTTTAGACCACTCAGAGCAATATAGTTGCTCGTTTTGAATAATATCCAAAGTTTTGTTGAAATGGATTAGAGACCTGTATTTATATAGTAGCATTGTTTTCCTATGGGTCATGGACTGGCTTAAGGGGGAGGGGGAATCTTCCTTCATGCCTCAGTAGAGCCAGGAGATGCGTCCACTCCATCTTTACAGTAAGACGAATGTTGGATGCACATTGTATAATTTCTTGGGTTCATTTTTGCGCGAGAAACAGCCACAGTTTTGAATTCGTGTTCCAGCAGAAAGTGCTTCATATCGTCTTCCGTCACTGGACACAGACAGCCAAGCACCACACCTGACAAGTACTCTTCTGGAAGCTCCTTCCAAAAGTGTCCGTCTTCCTTTGTGGCTTTATCTACAGGTACGACGAAGCGATACTCCTGTTCGTATGACCAACCTTCGTGCTTATGCCCAAGCAACTGTTTGAAGGCTTTATGAAGGGCTGGGCCGAGTTCCCCACCATTTTGTAGGTCAATCGAAAGCCTTTCTTTGGTGTACTCGACCTTAACCACGTCGCTTGATTCTGGAAACGAGAATGCGAGTGCCATTCCTTTGTGGCTGTCACCATAGTGCGACCAAAGCAGCAGTTCCTCAATCGTTCGAGACATGCAGATCATTCCCCACTTCTTCTCAAGTTGGGAATGAAATTTATCTCGCACCTCCTTGGCTTCTTTTAACGGCGCACCTGAGCCATCGATAATGGCCGGCACCCATTCAAATGGATCGTTTAACTCACTCAGAATAGAGATCTTCAGTCGTTTTTGACAAATAGACGATTTGGCATGCACGGCTGGCATGAATTTGTACAGAAGGTTCGGGATTGTTGTCATCATTTTATCCTTATCGTGAATGTTTTAGTGAACGTGTATCCATATACGTATTATTAAGTTAGCGTCCTTAGAACCCGTCAGGTAGCGCATTTTTATGGTTGGTATTTTACGGGCTGAAACCACTTTCGATTATTAGTAGGAGTGTATGAAGTTTTCAAATGAAAAGGTGGCGTATGTGTAGAATTCATTCTTCTCTAAACTTCCTAGCCAGTGCCACAGCACAGGGGCCTGTGAGGGCTTCAGGAGCTAGGGGTTTTCGAGAACGATGCAAACTGTCAGCGCCGGAGTGAAAGTGGTGTAAAACAGCCGGTATGAAAATACTGGCTGTTTTTTGGGTTTTCTTTTGGGTTTTCTCATTCCTGGATTTTCTTCCCCATCCGGTAACTGTTGCCAGTGATGGTGACGGTTTGGCAGTGATGGAGGAGACGGTCGAGGATGGCGGAGGTTACCGTGTTATCGTTGTTGAACACATTCGGTCAGTCTTTGTAGGCATTGTTGGAGGTGAGGATGATCGACCCTCGCCGCATCGCCCTATGCGGGAAGGTACCAGGCTTTACATTATAGTCATTTCGTCATTGTTGATAGGGACAGGCATGGTGAAGTTCTGGTTCAATCCGCTCTGCAAGGAAACCCCTGAGTATTGATTGATAAAGAATATCCCGCTTATTGGCAAGAATTTTTAATTCCTCACCCATCGATTCGGGAAGTCACGGCTAGATTGTTTTCGTGGAGGGTTTGAGCTTTGGCAGGGTAACTCTAACGGCTTCGGACCAATCTACATCACCTTCAGAATTGTGTTCTTGCCAGAAGCTATACTCCCCGGTTTCACTTTTGAATTTTGGGATTTGTTTCTTCATTTCTGATACCTCAATTTTCGGATGATCTTCGCGGAACAGTGACCCGAGATTTTAGTTATACATCGAATCCCAGCATGCGCAAGCTTGGATGGGATTGGTATCTTTCGCGGAGCGTATTCCACAATTGGTAAAGGTCGGTATCGCTATCGGGATCGAAACCACATCAAAAAAATGGACTCAATTATTGTGTGTATTGTCGTTATCAGAATGATCTGATTCCGATTCCGATAGCGATTTGGATTTATACCTTTAATCACCCATTTTGCGGCATCTCCTTCCGTGAGTTCAGGGGTATGGTACGGATACCGGAAATTTATAGGCATGGGTTTGGTAAACCGGGGTGAGTTCTGGGGCTCGCCGAACTGTGCCGCCAACTGGATGGATTCGTGCTTCTTCGTGCCCTCTAGCGAAGCGGGTGGTTAAATCTTACTTGTCCCTGAAAGAACATATTACCAAATGGCTGTCTTTACCCCTTTAAAACCCGACGCTGACACACTTCGATGAGAAGCAGCAAGTTGTAGTATTTCCGAGACTCGGAACTTACCGAATTCGCTTTTCCGAGGCACGGAAGCCTCATATTCTTGAGCTCTTTTAGATTTGATCTATCCGTATATCCGGATATAAGCATTTATTATGAATCCTGTAGAACAATTTAAACAAATCTTATCCGAACGCATCCTTATTCTTGATGGAGCGATGGGGACCATGATCCAACGCCATAAATTGTCGGAGGCTGAGTATCGAGGAGAGCGTTTTGCCGATTGGGGGCAGGATTTGAAAGGAAACAATGATTTGTTGACCCTCAGCGCGCCTGAAATCATTAAGGAGATTCATCGATCCTTTCTAGAAGCGGGTGCGGATATTTTGGAAACCAATACCTTTAACAGCACCCAAGTATCTCAAGCGGATTATGGTATGGAAGGTTTGGTGGTGGAATTAAACAGGGAAGGGGCTCGTTTGGCTCGGGCCGTGGCCGATGAATTCTCCACCCCCGAAAAACCTCGGTTTGTGGCCGGTATCTTGGGTCCTACGAGTCGCACAGCCTCCATTTCTCCGGATGTTGCGGATCCGGGTGCTCGAAATACGAACTTTGAAGAGCTTCGCTTAAATTATGTAGAAGCCGCTTTAGCGCTGCTTGAAGGGGGCGCAGATATTTTAATGATCGAAACGGTTTTCGATACCTTGAATGCGAAAGCTGCGGGCTTCGCGGTTTTGGAAGTATTGGAAGCTTGGGGCAAGCCTGTTCCGTTGATGATCTCGGGTACGATTACCGATAAATCGGGTCGGACCTTGTCGGGTCAAACTCCGGAAGCGTTTTGGTATTCGATGAGTCACTTGAATCCGGTGGCCGTTGGATTTAACTGCGCATTAGGTGCGAAAGATTTACGTCCGCATTTAGAGGAGGTATCTAAGGTGGCTCAAACTGGAATTACCTGTCATCCGAATGCAGGTCTTCCTAACGAATTTGGCGAATACGATGAAACGCCTGAGCAAATGGCCAAGGTGATTGGTGAGTTTGCAAAATCTGGGCTTTTAAATATTATCGGCGGCTGCTGTGGAACCACCCCTGAACACACCAAAGCTATTGTCGAAGCGGTTTCAGTTTACGGACCCCGTTTGTATCCAGAGGTAAAACCTTACTCCCGGTTCTGCGGTCTTGAACCTTTTGTGATTCGCCCCGAAACCAATTTTGTAAATGTGGGTGAACGAACCAATGTGACGGGGTCGCGTATGTTTGCTCGGCTCATCAAAGAAGAGGCCTACGAAAAAGCGTTGGATGTGGCACGGCATCAGGTAGAGAATGGCGCACAAATTATCGACATCAATATGGACGAGGGGATGTTGGATGGCGAAGCGGCCATGAAGACCTTTTTGAATTTGGTAATGGCCGAACCGGACATCTCCAAAGTTCCAGTCATGGTCGATAGTTCAAAATGGTCGGTGATCGAAGCCGGGCTTCGTTGTGTGCAGGGAAAATGCATCGTGAACTCCATCAGTTTGAAAGAGGGCGAAGAACCTTTCCGCAAGCAAGCGACCTTGGCTCGTCGCTATGGTGCGGCCGTGGTGGTCATGGCCTTCGATACCGCGGGACAAGCGGATACTCTGGAGCGTCGGGTAACCATTCTGAGTCGCAGCTACGATATTTTGGTAAATGATATCGGATTTGCTCCGCAAGACATTATTTTTGACCCCAACGTATTTGCGATCGGTACCGGAATTGAGGAACACTCTAATTACGCGGTCGATTTTATTGCAGCAACCCGTGAATTGAAAAAACGCATGCCGCTGGTTCATATCAGTGGAGGTATCAGCAACTTAAGTTTCAGTTTCCGGGGGAATGATCCCATTCGCGAAGCCATGCACAGTGTTTTTCTTTATCATGCGGTGCAAGCGGGTATGGATATGGGGATTGTGAATGCCGGCCAGTTGGCTATCTACGCGGAGATCGATCCGATATTGAAAGAACGGGTTGAAGATATCATCTTTAACAAACGGGAAGATGCCACCGAACGTCTTTTAGAGTTTGCGGAAGGATTTACGGGTAAAAAACAAGAACGAGTTATCGATTTATCTTGGCGGGAACTTCCGGTAGCCGATCGAATTTCGCATGCGTTGGTCCGCGGGATCACCGAATACATCGAAGACGATGCCGAAGCCGCTCGGGTTGAATTTGGTCATCCTTTGAAAGTGATTGAAGGCCCCTTGATGGAAGGCATGAACATCGTTGGGGATCTGTTTGGTTCCGGAAAAATGTTTTTGCCGCAAGTGGTGAAAAGTGCCCGAGTGATGAAGAAAGCGGTGGCCTATTTGGAACCCTTCTTCGAAGATGCAGATGGAGAAAAGCGCGCGGCTAACGGGAAAGTAATTATGGCTACGGTGAAAGGGGATGTTCACGACATTGGTAAGAACATCGTGGGCGTGGTGTTGCAGTGCAACAATTACGAGGTGATTGATCTGGGCGTGATGGTTCCCTGCGCCCGAATTTTGGAAGAGGCCAAAGCCCATGGAGCAAACATTATCGGACTCAGCGGTTTGATTACGCCTTCCTTGGATGAGATGGTCTATGTGGCTTCGGAAATGAAGCGAGAAGGCTTTGATATTCCTCTGTTGATTGGTGGAGCAACCACTTCGAAGATTCATACCGCGGTCAAGATTGAACCCGAATATGAATATCCGGTAATTTATGTGCCCGATGCCTCCCGCGTGGTAGGGGTGGCATCCAACTTGTTGTCCGCCGAAAGGAAACCGGCCTACATTCAAGAAGTGCGTGATGAGTATCAGAAATATCGCGAACGGCGCAAACAAGGGAAGCGGATCATGGCGGATTACGATTCGGCTCGTGAAAATAAGTATCCGGTTGATTGGACAACCTACACCCCACCCACACCCAGCTTTACCGGTACCAAAGTAGTCAAGGATGTTGCCTTGAAAGACTTAGTTGATTTTATTGATTGGGGTCCTTTTTTCGCGGGTTGGGATATGCATGGGCCTTTCCCGGCTATTCTTGACGATAAGATCGTGGGTGAACAAGCGCGTGACTTGTATGAAAATGCTCAGGAGATGTTAAAATCCTTGGTTGAAGGCGGACGACTAAAAGCCTCTGCGGTTTGTGGCTTCTGGCCAGCAAATACTGTGGAAGATGATGACATCGCAGTTTACGTAGATGAAACACGATCTACGGAGATTATGCGCTTGCATCATCTACGACGCCAAGCCGGAACCGGAGAAGATATGCCTCACGGCTGCCTCGCAGATTTTGTAGCTCCACTTGAAAGTGGATTGCAGGATTATATTGGTGGTTTTGTGGTTACAGCTGGAATAGGGGCCGATGAGATTGCCAAAGAGTTTGAAGATGACCAGGATGACTATAATGCCATCATGGTGAAAATTCTTGCCGACCGTTTCGCCGAAGCCTTGGCTGAATATTTGCATCAAGTGGTTCGTCGCGACTATTGGGGCTATGCTCCAGATGAAGCCTTGAACACCGAAGAGCTGATTCGTGAAAAGTATCAAGGGATTCGTCCTGCGCCAGGGTATCCCGCTTGTCCGGACCATACGGAAAAATCTCAGTTATTTGAACTTACGGATGCCGATGCGGAAATCGGAGTGAGCCTTACGGAAAGTTACGCCATGTATCCCGGCGCCGCAGTGAGTGGCTGGTATTTTAGTCATCCCGATAGTGAGTACTTGAACGTAGGAATCATTGGTGAAGATCAACTGGTCTCCTATGCAGAACGCAAGGAAATGACCATGCGCGAAGCCCGCCGCTGGTTAGCTCCCAACTTGGCTTAGGCCCAAATTAATGGAGAAGGGGTCTTCCTACCCTTTTTTTCATGGGTTGCACAAAGGGGGCGAGGGACCCATTCTTTTTTACCTTTCTTGACTTTACCTTCTTTTAGGACACTACAATTCCCATGAGTATCAAAGTAAGAGACCTTTCCAAATCCACCATCGTCAATATCAGTAATGCCCCGCATCGTATGGAGTCCCTGCATGTGCAGAATCCCTCGGCACGTGGAGGTTCATCGTTATACAAAATGCGGTTCCGCAACTTGGTCACTCAATCCAAGACCGATGTGGTGATGAAAGGGGAAGATCCCATGGAAGAGGTAGATGTGGATACCATTGATGTCGATTTCGCTTACCAGAATGGGGATGAGTACACCTTCATGGATAACGAAACCTATGAGCAATACGATCTGCCTAAAAACGAAATTGAAAATATTTTACCCTATCTGGTTGAAGAGATGGTAGGGATTCGTGCCCTTATTCAGGATGGACAAGTGTTAACTCTGCTTATGCCGGATGTGGTAGAGCTTGAAATTATCGAATGTGACCCATCCATCAAAGGAGCCTCTGCCACCGCCCGGACAAAATCGGCAACCTTATCTACAGGCCTTATCGTGCAGGTGGCCGAATACATGTCTGCAGGAGAGGTGGTCCGGGTGGATACCCGCACCGATGACTGCTTAGGCCGAGTTTAAGTTATTTTGCCGCGAAGGGGCGCGAACGGAACTCCTCCCCTAAAGCTCCGTTCAGGAACAGCCCCGTTATTTCAGGGGTTTGTATAGTTTGTTGCGTGTTCGACTATGAATTTGTTTCATAACGGGGCTATAAGGGAGGAATTCCTTTCGCGCACTTTCGTGGCTAAATCTTCAAAACGATTCATTAAGGCGTCCCCAAATCAGATTTTGAATACCCACTAGGGCAAGAATGCCCGCGCTCCAGTTGTTCTTTTTCCCTTGTCTAAGAGTGGGTTCAGATGTAAGGTGCGTCCTTACTTTTTGAAGGAAACCCCATGAACCACTTACTCGCTTTATTGAAAGAAAACGCCCGGATTAGTCTGGAGGATGCAGCTCGCCAACTCAACGTGACGGTTGAAGAGGTTGCGGCAGGTATGCAGGAGCTTGAAGACACTGGCGTGGTTCGTGCGTATCAAGCCGTTGTGAATGAAGATAAGCTTGAGGGGGCTTCGGTTACGGCGGTGATTGAAGTTCAGGTACAACCGGAGCGGGAAGGGGGCTTTGACCATATCGCCGCCCGCTTATCCCGTTTTCCCGAGGTTACTTCGATGTATCTGATGTCAGGCCAATATGATCTCATGCTCTTTGTCGAAGGCAACGATCTTCGTACCGTGGCTTCTTTTGTCAGTGCAAAACTTTCCAGTATTTCCGGGGTAACCGGAACCGCTACTCATTTCCGTTTAAAAACCTATAAGCACCATGGTGTGCTCATGGAACTCTCTCATGAAACCGAACGACTCCAAGTCTCTCCTTAACCGTTTGTCCACCACTGTTTCGGATCTTCCCCGCTCCGGGATTCGGGACTTCTTCGATGTGGTCTCCCAAATGAAGGACGTGATTAGTCTTGGTGTTGGCGAACCGGATTTCACGACCCCTTGGCATGTACGTGAGGGCGCTATCTATTCCTTAGAGCAGGGGCAAACCGGCTACACCTCCAATTTGGGTATGCCCAAACTCCGGAAATCCATTTCTGGTTATGTGGAAAAATTCTTTGGGGTGTCCTATCATCCTGACGACGAAATCTTGGTTACGGTAGGCGTTAGTGAAGCTTTGGACCTGGCCATCCGCGCCTTATGCAATCCGGGTGACGAAGTCATCTATCATGAACCTTGTTACGTATCCTATCGTCCATTGATTCAATTGGCGTATGCGGTTCCCGTGATTTTGGAAACCGATGCGAGTGACGGCTTTAAAGTAAATGCAGAAAAATTGCGTCCGCTCATCACGGACAAAACCAAAGTTTTGATGTTGAATTTCCCTACCAATCCGACTGGCGGAGGATTAACCACAAAAGACCTGAAAGAAATTTCAGAATTGGCGGTAGAGAAAGATCTCATCGTTATTACAGACGAAATTTATGCGGAACTTACCTATGACCGTCCGCACGTGAGTATTGCGACCATGCCGGGCATGAAAGAACGCACGATTTTCCTTCATGGTTTTTCTAAAGCCTTGGCCATGACTGGTTGGCGAATTGGCTACGCCTGCGCTCCCGCCGAATTGATCGAAGCCATGATGAAAATCCATCAATACACCATGCTTTGTGCTCCGGTGATGAGTCAGCAAGCCGCTTTCGAGGCCCTCAAAAACCCAGAAGAAGATATTGCGGTGATGAAGGAGTCGTACTGGCGCCGCCGTAATTTTCTGCACAGCTCCTTCAACGATATGGGCTTGCCCTGTGGGCTACCCGAAGGGGCATTTTACATGTTTCCTGATATTCGTCATTTGGGTATCACATCCAAAGAATTTGCCTTACAACTTTTGGATAGTCAGAAGGTAGCTGCGGTGCCTGGAACCGCATTTGGGGCCTGTGGAGAAGGTCACCTTCGCTGTTGCTATGCGACGTCGATAGAAGAGCTAGAAGTGGCTGTGCAACGCATTCAGGTCTTTATTGATACGCTGAAAAGATGAAAGAACGAATTATTCATGCTGTGGCACCTACCCGGATCTGTGATGTGGGTGGATGGACGGATACTTGGTTTTCGAAGGCGGGTACGATTTTCAACATTGCGATCTTACCTAGTGTTGAGGTCCAAATTCGGGTGGGAGACCCTGTTCCCGGATCAAATGATGTGCTGATTCATGCAGAAAATTATCAGGAAAGCTATCGAATAGACCCGGATGTAAAACCTCCTGGTAAGCATCCGTTAATTGAGGCGGCACTCTTTGATATGAAGTTGCCTCGAGAGTGTAGTCTGGAAGTAACTATTTACTCTGCGGCTCCTCCCGGAGCGTCTATGGGGACATCCGCCGCGGTCTCGGTTGCCTTAATAGGCGCGTTGAATGCCTTAACAAAAAACCGTTTACCTGCAAAAGAAGTTGCGGCCTTAGCTCATCGATTGGAAACAGAAAAACTGGGACTTGAATGTGGAATTCAGGACCAAATTGCGAGTGCGATGGGAGGCGTTAACCTTATTGAAATGATTTCGTACCCCACCTCCAGCGTGAAAAAAATCGAACCTGCGGAAAAAATCCTGTGGGAATTAGAGCAGCGACTATTGCTCATTTACATTGGGAAACCTCATCAGTCCTCCGAGATTCACCAACGAGTGATTGCCGATTTAGGGAGTACACCGGAAAATGATAACCGGCTTGAGGCCTTGCGTAAGCTTTCACCGCAAGCGGCCCAAAACCTCCTTGAGGGTAATCTTAAAGGCTTGGGGGAAATCTTTAATCGTAATACAGATGTGCAAAGAGCTCTTCATCCCGATTTGGTCTGTCCTGATTTTGAATTCATTATCGAAACCGCTTTTGAGCATAAGGCAGAAGGCTGCAAGGTAAATGGAGCAGGAGGCGATGGAGGATCCGTAGCCATTCTTTGCTCTACGGATATGGCGGAGAAACGTAATTTGGAAAAAGCTCTACTTGGCAAAGGATATCAATCCTTGCCCGTGCAACTCTCTCCGCAAGGTCTGCGGGTATGGGACAACTCTTTCTGATCATTTTTTGAATTCTGTTTTATGCTCACCCCTCGCCCACCTTTAGACTCACATCCCAAACGAATGTTGGAAACGCTGGTGTTTGCGATGCTGGCATTCGGGCTCACCTTGTGGATTTCTGGACAGGTTTTTTCGAATCAATTACTTTTGTCCGAAGAGGGCAACGCTATTTTCCAGGCCAATAACTTTTTGGATGGTACCCACAGTCGGAATCCCCGTGGATACTCCGAGTTGATCGCCTATGATTCTATGACCATCATTCCCCATGAGGATTGGAAATCTCGTTTCTTTCCTGGTCATGCTTTCTGGTTGGTACCCGGGGTGTGGATTGGCTGGCCTCAACTCATGGTTTCGCTCTCCGCAATGGTTACCATGATCGCGGTGTATGGAATTGGGTGGCGACTTCGGCTTCCGCGTTTTTTGATGCCCGGTCTCCTGCTCCTTTCTCCTTTCTATTTGTTTCTTCACGGAACTTTGTTACCTCAAACCAGCGGGATGCTGTTTAGTAGTTTGTTTTTGCTCGGTTATTTGAAGTGGCGCCAAGAACGAAGTCTGTTATGGGCCTTTCTGTCAGGACTCTGCTGGAGTTTACTGCTTCAGGCTCGCCCTCTAAGCGCCTGTTTAATTCTCATACCTTTCGTTATCGATTTGCTTTTAGAGCTTAAACGGAACTCAAAGAATGTATCCGAATGGATAGGCGTTTTGTTATTTGGGTTTGCTTGTCTATCCGGTGGCTGGGCTATCCTACGTTACAATGAGGTTTCCACCGGTGATCGGTTTTTGGTTACGTACCTTGAACACGAGGCTAGCGAAAATTGGGGATTTGGCGATCGGAGAACTCAGGGTGGAGACGTGGAGCCGGTACATCACACCTTTCAAAGGGGATCGATTCTGCTTTGGCAAAATGTGAAAAGTTTAGATCGATGGATGCTGGGTACTCCAATCGCGACCTTGATTATTTGGTTCGGATTACTCGTTCATGGGTGGAGCCGTCGCTGGAGCGGTTTGCTCTTCGGCGTGGTCGTATCTATCTTATTTGGATACATGGCCTTTTGGGACGACGGCCTGTCCATTTTGGGACCCTTAAATTACGCGGAGATACTTCCTTTTCTTCTTCTATTAGGCGGTTTGGGGCTTTCGAAAATCTGGAGGAAAATGCAAAATGCTCATCGGCTTCGCTGCCTGATGTTTTGCCTAGGTGGTTTGGGTATACTATATTTTTCCGTGCCATTTGTGATTCAAAAAGCGAAAGTGATCCGTGAAGAAAACACCGCGGCCTGGAAAATTGCCGCGATGGTTTCGTCTCTCCCTGAAATGTCCTTGGTTTTTCTTCCGGAAGAAATTTATGAAGATGAAGCGCTTAAAACCAATTTGGCGCTTAATGCCCAAGGCTGGCGAACGCCAGTGTTGAGGCTACAAGCTGATTCGGAAGATCGGACAGCTTTGGCCGCTTCGTTTCCTGAGCGCCAAGCCTACGAGTTGTTTATAAATGACGGAGTCGACCTAAATAAAGTTTCTGCGGACTGGGCCGTACCTTCCCGAACGGCAATCAATAGTCATCATTCCCGTCAGACGGGCCGGAATCTCGAGCAAGAGCGTGTGGCCAATGAAGAACAAGATCAGCCCGGATATCTTTTTTACGGCTGGTATCCTTATTTACCGCCAGGAATTTACGAATGCCGGTTTGATATTCGTTGGTCCGATGTGAAAGCCGATAGCCCATTGCGTTTAGAAGCCATGGCCGATTTAGGTTCCCGTTCCTTGGGAGAACAAATTTTAGCCGAAGGTGTAGAGCAAACGGTCATTCAGTTTGTGATTTCGGAGGCTCTGCAAGTGGAGCCGAGAGTCTATTTTGGAGGAAGCGGATCCGTAACTTTACGAGGGGTTTCCTTTACTAGGATCCCCGCTCTCAGCCTGCAAGTTGTTGAGCAACCAGAGCTTTAACGCGTCCGCGTTTTCTTGTTCTCCTTCAAGTTGCTGATCATAGGCGCGCTGTTTCCAACTACCCATTTCAGGCCCTGGGGAGATACCCATCTCTAGAAGTTCTTTTCCTGTGATCCATGGCTTTGGCAGAGCCGCATCCTTTAGGAAGTCCACCCTGGCCTCTAAAAGTCGTTCGGTACTGGCGGTGATGCCATTGCTACACAAACAATCGATACGGTGAAGCTCCACTTCATCTTCAAAACACTCACGGGCCACGATTTTCCGCAGGGTGCCTTTCCGCATGTGAGGAACGTTCATCATGTCCATATGCCGATAGACCAACCCTACCACATTTTCGCGAAGAGCTTTACTGAATTTCATTCGCATCATCCACTCGCTTGCAATCTCTGCTCCCACTTGGGCGTGGCCTTGAAAGCGAATGCGCCCTGCTTCTTCGGTCCGAGTTGCGGGTTTGCCACTATCATGCAACAAAACAGAAAGCGCTAAATCGACGGAAGGATTCGTAAGTTCGTTAAGCATCAATACCGTGTGAGTCCACACATCTCCCTCTGGATGATATTCGGGAGGTTGCTCGCAACCGATACAGAGAAGGATCTCAGGTAAAATATACCTTAGGAGTCCGCTTTGGCGTAAGCGCTCTAAGCCATCACCTGCCTTGGGGGACTCGGTTAGCAGCCTTACCACTTCGCTTTGAATACGTTCTACGCTGATATGTTCGATCAAGGGCGCTTTGGATTGAATGGCTTTCCAGGTGTGAGCTTCGATCTCGAATTCAAGCACTGAAGCAAAGCGAACGGCCCGCAACAAGCGGAGATGGTCCTCGCGGAAACGAAGATCAGGATCTCCAATAGCTTTCACTACACCAGCAGCCAAATCTAGTTTGCCATTCACGTAATCGATGAGCTCTCCGGATTGAGGGTCGAGAAAAAGTCCATTTATGGTAAAGTCTCGGCGACTGGCATCCAACTCGGGGGTGCTTGGTTTATATCCTTCCGGACGACGACCATCTTGATACGCTAAATCTTGACGAAAGGTCGCAACTTCGAATACCTCTTCTCCTTCCACGACTTGAATAACCCCAAAGGCTTTCCCAATCGCATGGGTATGAGGAAACAGATCTTCTACCTGATCCGGCCCTGCGCTGGTGGCTATATCAACATCCTTGAAGGGACGATCCAGAAGCATGTCTCGTACGCTTCCCCCGGCGAAATAGGCTTTGAACCCGGCTTTGTGAAGGGTATCCGCCACATTCATGGCTTCTGGAACCTGATTCCGCAGTTCGGAAGGGGTGGGTAAGGTCATTTCCGACATTCGGAAACCCTCAAAAGCGGTCGCGATGGGCCCACAAACCCAGTGCAGGGTTGGAAATATAATAGAAGCGTTCACCGTTTCGTTCATTCCATCCGTCTTTTAGGTCTCCAACCGGATAACGTGCGGACATTTCTTCTAGAGAGCCGTAGTCATACCCTACACCTTCAATTTCTTCCTGCGTAAGTTTCCCAGGACAATAGGTAACCTTGAATCGGTTTTCGCTGGATCCATGAATCAAGTGAGCCGCCGCAGAAAGATTGTCCCGAAGTTCCTCATTTTCATCCACCGCTTTCATGACTTCCGGTGTGGTACGGTAGCCATATTTACGAATCAGGCGATCGATCTCCGGATCTTCACCGAAGGTTCCAACTTCAGGAGCCAAGACAATCAGCTCGCCTTCATCTGCGATGGCCATGCGGGTACGGTAAATGGACTTGTTCCCTAGCCAGGTGCTATGAAACTCTTCGGGGTCGAGGTAGACCACTATCTTTTTGGGCGCTTCGTCCAAGAGATTAAAGTTTACTTCTAGAGACAGGGCCGCCGCTTGTTCAAAACAGTCATGGCTATCTCCGATATAGAGTCCGCGGGTTACTAATTCCCCCTCATCCCCCGGTCCGATTACCGTAAGTACGTAGAGTAGGGGAAGATGTTGGCAAAAGCGGTCTGCTGCTTCATTCAAGATGCGACGCAAGGGGGTGTCTGCCCGCCCCATCATGCGTTCCATTCCGTAGGCCGCGCCAATAAAATGACTTTCGTTGATGCCTTCAACTCCTCCAGTACCTACAAAAATATTTTTGGTGTAGTTCGCCATGCCGATCACTTCGTGAGGCACCACTTGCCCAAGACTGAGAATTAAATCGTGTCCGCCTTCCCAAAGCATCCGATTCATTTGCGCAGGCCAGGCTTTTTCGTAAATGCCTTCGGTAACTTCGCTGACAAAGTTCGCAGGAACTTCTCCCACGGTTACGACATCGTTCCGCCAGTCATGTTCGCGAATTAACGTTTTTGGAACCGTGGGATACATGCGTTCCAGTTGCCAATCCGGCATGGGAATATGAGTGCCTAAGGCCGGCATCACATCTACCAAAGCCTCGCCATAAAATTCATGCGTCATACAGGTGAGGGGACCCGCCTGAGAGTTTAAGCGGGTAAAATCAGGTGGTACCGCCAACACTTTTTTCCGAGGGCCAATGGCCTCCAAAGCTTCAAACAGTAAACGCTTCAAATCGGCTTCGGATAAGACAGTTGTGGGAGAACCTTCGGCTATGTAGATCATATGGTCTGTTTACCTGATTTGGATAGAGACTGCAAGATTGAGGTTTGATCAGAATCGGGAGACCCTTTAAAAGGGTTATATCCATCGGCTGAAGCCGAGGGGCGCTTTGTACTCTCGTTTCTTTGACGGTCGCTTCAGGATTCTAGAGCTTTTACAATTAGGCTTTGGGAGGCTTGGTGGTGCTTTCACGAACAACCAAACTAGTACTTACCGAGGTTAGCGTCGGGGTGTGAGTGTCGGCTTCGAAATGCGCTTGGAGGCGCTGAACCGCAAGATTCCCCATGCTGAATCGTTCGACCTGCACCGACGTCATTTGTGGAAAGGTTGCAATGGTCCAGTTAGTGTTGTCGAAGCCCATTACCGAAATATCTTTAGGGATTTCAACTGAATTTGAAGCATGAAGGGTTTGCATCACTCCTGCCGCCATCTCGTCATTGAAACAGAAAATCGCGGTAGGTTTCTTTTTGCTTTTGAGGATTTTTTCTGCGGCTGCATTTCCAGAATTCTTTTGAAAATTGCCTTCAATCCATTGGATTTTTGAGCTGTCCAACTTTGCTTCCGTCCATGCATCTTGAACCCCTTCCTTGCGTTCTTGGGATACATGGCCTTCGTGCCCGGTAACACAGGCGAGTTGTCGATGTCCTAAGTCAATAAGATGTTCGGTCGCTTCATATGCCCCGGTATAATTGTCGACATTGATAACGTCACATTTCAGTCCTCTAAGCTTTTGATCGATTAAAACCGAAGGAGGACCGTTTCGGACCAGACGTCGAAGAAGGGATGGTTGAAAAATTCCTAAATAAATAGTGCCGTCCAACTGAACTTGCATCACATGTTCGTAGGCGCGGTCTTCGGAAGGATCATCAAGAACGATTAGCATTAAATACCATTCCAGCTTACCTAAGGCTTCCTGAATGCCCGTAATAACATCCACATGATAGGACCCAAAAGCATGGGTTTCTAATCCGGAAAGGATGAGGCCAATCGTTTTATGTTTATTTCCAGGTGGAACCGGGCTGGCGTCTCCCGCAGAGACATAGGTACCTTGAGCAGGAATCGAGTAAATAAGCCCTTCTGCGCGTAACTCTGAGAGAGCTCGTTTGACCGTAATACGGTTCATCGCATAGGCTTTCGACAGATCGTCCATCGAAGGTAGACGTTCATCGGTTTTGTATTTACCGGAGTGAATTTCTTTTCGTAACTTGTCGGAAAGCTGTTTATATAGATACGTTCGTTTACTGGAATCAGGGTTGCTCATGGTTTCTTTATCTATAATTTTAGTAGGATTAGTCAATGACAGATAGCTTTCGGAGAATGATCTCTTTTCCGGGGAGAAGTTGAAAGCGTTCTATTTCCTTTCCGTCTTTTGTGATGAGGATATCCATGGGGCTGGCTCCCGGGTTCCATCCGGTCCACCAAACCTGCCCTTGAGCATCACGGGTAACCAGAGAGGTGGGTAAATTACTTTTAATTTCATGGGTTTGCACACCCATAAAACGGATGGCTTGTGCCATGGCGTAGGTAACCCCGCCATTTCTCCAACTACCTAGTTCCCTACCCAGCTTTGTTGAGTCATCCAAGAGTTCTATGACTCGTTTTGGATCGCCCCACATCAGATGGCTCAGAGCGACATGTCCCCAGTCATGGCCGAGCGATTCAAAATCGATCTCGAGTCCGTTTCCTTGTCGTTTCATCATTTCTGCGGACTGAAAGCGGACAAATTCGGGATCATGCTGCAGGAACAAAAGGTGGGTCCAGGTGGGTAACCATTGGATGCCATAAATATGAATGGCCTCGCCGCTGAACCACGTCCAGTAGCCCATATCGCGATCGCGACGAACCCCCACAATAGTGTGCGTAGCGCGATAGGCTTCGGGGAATACGTGGGGTTGTGCGGGATCATTCCATGCGTAATAGTCGTACCAATATTCTTTGATGGCTTCGGCTTCTACAGCTAGCCCCATGGCTCCGCAGTCGCGCATTTCATCATTTCCTAAGGCGGATCCCAGTAAAAAGAGCCCGGCCCATCCCATCATCGACTCGGAACTTGATTCCTGATTGTTACCATCATTTGCATTGGACTGTCCACCTGCATAGGAATGACCTACCCAGGGAGAAAAAGTGCGTAGAAATGGGAAGTCGGTGGAGCCCCGATCCCAGTTGGCATACTGCTGTGCTACTTGGGTGGCGACCTCTTTAAAATCACGACCCCATTGCGGATCAAGTCGTATCAACAAAGCCGCGGTTAGCGTGAAGTATCCATGATGAAAATGAGCATCGGAGAAGGTTTCCGACCCATAACTGGGGTTGAAACCGACCAAGCCATTCCACGGTTCCGAGTAGCGTGCAAAATAGCGAGCGGGTTCTCCAGGGGTGTACGTAAACCAATCGGTCATCGCTTCCCGTAAGTGGTTCAAGGCTTCGGGAGCTTGTGCATGATTTCTTTGGTCCGTAAGGGTCGCTGTTCGCGCCAGCGAAAGGATTTCTTTACCTCCCCAATAGGTGTCCGCTCCGGCACGTTCTGTGGCAGGTTGCCTTTTTTGATCGGTCACCCATTGGTCAAGCCACCCATCGAGAACATCGACGTTGAAGGTCGGATCGCTAGCTGTCGTCGGAGGGAGGGGTAAGGCAATCGGGAGACCCGCAAAAGTGTAGGCCATTTCAAATTGATTTCCTCTGGAAAGTTTCATTGGTCCCCGCTGGGTTTCGTAGGTAATTGGGGTGAACTGTACGTCGTGTTCCGTCGTCCGCCAATGGTGGGGAAGCCAGCCTTGTAAAACCTCAGAGGTCGTTCCTGACAGATTTTCCGTTTCAACGTTCCATCGCGTGAGTACTTTGTTTTCTTCAGGCAGGTACTCCCACGCAAAGCTTGTTTGACGAGGAATGCTGTATGCAAACTGGGAAAAGGCATCCGCTAATGAAAGATTGGGTAGGGCTCCAATTATCAAATAGGCTACTCCCGCAGTGGATTGAGGAATAAGTAGAGTCCCTTTTTTTTCAAATCGGGTATTGGGAGCCGCGTAGATAGAAAAAAGACGATCCTCCCGTTGTAAAATAAGCTGATGTCCGGCAAAAGGGAACCCGATGGGGTGGCCTTGTGGATTGAGCAGTCGATCATCTGATCCCAACTGGATATGAGGCTCGATATCGATCGCTTCGATCCAAACGAAGGGCATTCCTCTGGCCATGGTAACCTCAAAGCGGGCTTTTTCCTGTGTATGTATCCCCATTTGAACGGACCAATCGCCCCAATCCAAGGTGGAGCATTGGGTGAAGAGGCCTAGGGGTTTTGTTTCCTCTTCATTACTAAGAATTACCGCATCGGCTGCGATAAATCCCCAGCCACCTTGAGAATTATCCACGAGACGTAGTTGGGCAGGTTTGCCTCTAAAGGCTTTTAGATCCCAGCGATGGGGTTTTAGATCGTTGGATTGTTCTCCGAGGGCTTTGTATACCACTTGATTATCGATGACCAATTCTACGCCTAAGAGTTCCGAGTTGTTTCCACCGGAAACTCGAAGGTGAAGATAATCCCGATTGAGCATGAACATGGGTGAGGTGAGGGTTCCGGTTCCCTGATCCGCTTCCCAAAAGGAACAGGCATATCGGCTTCCGCTCATATTCGTTGCGCCGTGACGGATCATGGGCATGGGCCCTTTTCCGAAGGCGGAACCGGTAACCCGCCATTCCTTGGACCAGTCCTCCTCTTCGAAATCGAAAAGCAGAATGGTTTCATCTATGTTTTGAGATTGTTTCGGTTTGCCCGAAAGGATCAGAGGGTCTCCTTGTAGAAGTTCGTTTCCTCCTTCGGACCAGCCCTGAGGTAAGTAGAGCTTAAGCCCTTGCGTCTCTGGTTGAACAATCCAAGGCATCACAAAAAGCTTTCCGGGAAAAGCTTCTTCGCTGAGAAGGGTCGTCCACCAGTCATTCGTGGGTAAAGGTCGGTTGCGGGCCTTGGGGCCAAGCAAAGGCGTCTTCGCGTAAAGGGCTGTGATGTTATCGTTCGCAGGGGGCATAGCCGCAACAGAACCTTTACCTAAGGGTACTGCCGTTTGCGCTAGCAGAAAACGACTGGTAAGAAGTAGGAGGAGTAGGAGAGATGTTTTCATTCGGTTGTGGGTGGGGTTCAGAACATTTCAGAAGTTAAGGACTTTACAAACACGGAGACTTATGTAAATAATAAACTATCATACACCTAGTATGGTTTTAAACCAGATTAGAAAACCCATTAATATCAAGGAGTTCTCACATGAGAAATATTGTACTTTCTTTAGTTTTTACGAGTTTATTGGCCCAGATCTTGCCTGCGATTGCACAAGATTTTGGAGATTATAGTTCGGCAACTCTAACCGGAAAAGCTTGGGAAGCTTATGGAGCAAATGATTTTGAACTAGCTTTGACGTTTACCGCAAAATGCAAAGAAATGTATTTGGCAACGGCCAAAGAACAACAGGCTGCATTGGATGTGAAACCTACCGGTGAAAAGGTGCACGATTCTTGGGCCCTGAATGATGTGGGAACTTGTTTGTATATTGAGGGTCAGATCTTAGAGAAGCAAGATAAAGTTACAGAAGCCATTGCGGTATATAAAATCCTGTCTGAGGAACTTTCTTTCAGCCAGTGTTGGGATACCAAAGGGTGGTTTTGGAGCCCGGCCGAAGCGGCTGCAGATCGAGTTAAACAACTCGAATTTGACAGTCTTCTGGACTAATCATTTATTCAATCGCTATCTGCTTTTTGGCCGATAGCTTTTTTTGATTCATTTTAGATCAACTCTATAAGGAGTATATATGCGTTTTTTCAAATTAGTTTTAGGTGTAGGAATGAGTTTGCTATCGTTGGCGTTTTTGCGGGCGGAGTGGCCAACTGATTCGGAGGGAAACCCTCTATTTGTGAAAGGGGTCACGTTCACGATTGAAAATACCCTTGAGGATCCACAACGGCAGCAGACCGCTTTGCGGGAAGTCAAAAATATTGGAGCCAATGCGATTCGTACTTGGGGGGTAGGTCAAGACACCCAGGCGCTCCTAGACAATGCGGATGCAGAAGGGTTGAAAGTACTTTTGGGGCTATGGCTGGAGCACGGACGCGATGGAGCGGAAGGGGATGGAAACTTGAATTACGCTAGTCACGAGGAGCGTAAACAGCGTCAAAGAGAAATTATATTGCGTGATGTGGCACGTTACAAAAATCATCCAGCTCTACTGGGCTGGGGTGTGGGAAATGAGGTGGTATTAAATATTGCTACTGAAGAGCAAAAAGTCGCCTACGCTATCTATTTGGAAGAGCTGGTGAAGGAAATCAAAATGATCGATCCGAATCATATGGTGATGTCGGTTTCTGCTTGGACAATTTCGGTGCCTTACTGGGAGAAATATACCCCGAGTTTGGATGTTTACGGGATCAATGCTTATGGGCCGGCTGTAGGAGCTATTCCGCTTGCAATGAAAGAGGCGGGTGCAACTAAACCCTTTTTGGTCACAGAGTTTGGTCCCAGGGGAGCTTGGGATTCGGACAAGGATGAGTTTGGGGTGTCGATCATGCCTACAGACCTAGAAAAATATGACCATATTGCTAGAGGCTGGCAAGAGTGGATTACTTCCAATCAATCGGAAGGGTCACGCGGTGGATTTATATTTAATTTTAGTGATGACTGGTCACCCACCGGTATTTGGTTGGGTTTTTATCTGAAGGGGGCAAAGCGACCCGCTTATTGGGCGACCCGCGAAGCTTTTACCGGTAAGAAACCCGAAGTGGCCTTACAGACTCTCGAAGGGCTAATGGTCTCTCCAAAAACCGTAAATTCGGGAGGGACCATCAATGTGGGCGTCGAACCGTTACAGGGAGATGCCTCGGGAGAAATTCAATTTTTCTTTAGTCCAGAATTCGGTGGTCGTGATCATTCGAATCAAATTTTCGACGCGGAAGCCAAACGGTACAAAGACCATATTTGGAAACTGACCGCTCCCAAAGATCCGGGGGTGTACTGTATTTATGCCTCAAAACGATATGCAGGAGATAATGTGACGATTACCCAAAGTAGTGTTAATGTTAAAGCGAGCTTGGAAATCTCCACGTCTGAAAAAGTGGACACATCGGTCATCGCGATGGCCGCTTCACCCGCCTTGGCTATGGCTACGGCTACACTGATGCAGATTTCGGCTCCACGGAGCAGAGGGAGTCAGGTGAAAATTGTGGGAGATATTTCCCAAGGGTTTCAGTTACTCAAGAATGGGCAACCCTTTCGAATTCTCGGAGCGGGTGGCAGTAACTATTTTGATGTGATGGCCGAAAATGGTGGCAATGCCATTCGTACTTGGGGCGTGGGGAAAGATACTCCAGGTATTTTGGACAAAGCACATGCAAATGGGTTATCCGTAACTGTAGGTCTTTGGTTAGGCCATGAACGTCATGGCTTTGATTATTCGGATCCAAAGCAATTGGCAGATCAACGTGCTGATGTGAAAAAGGCTGTTGAACAGTTTAGAGATCATCCGGCTTTGTTGTCTTGGGGTTTGGGCAATGAAATGGAAGGGATTCAGAATCGTGGGGACAGTCCGGTTATCTGGAAAGAGATTAATTATTTGGCTAAAATGATTAAAGAGCTGGATCCCTATCATCCGGTGATGACAGTGGTGGCCAATGTGAATCCTGAAAAAGTGAAGGCGATTCAAACTTACGCGCCTGCCGTAGATATTCTCGGAGTGAATGCTTACGCGGGCGCTCAGAATATTGGTAAGAACTTACGAAGTTTTGACTGGAATAAACCCTATGCCGTTACGGAATATGGTTTGCCTGGTCCCTGGGAAGTCGAGCTTACGGCTTGGGGAGCCCCCATTGAACCGACGAGTCGTGAAAAGGCTGGTTTCTATTACGTCTCTACCAAAGGCATTCTGGAGGATACGAAACAATGTCTTGGATCCTATGCTTTTCTTTGGGGTAACAAACAGGAAGCCACCGCTAGTTGGTTTGGGATGTTTCTCCCTTCGGGCGAAAAAACCCCACGTGTGGATGCCATTACGAAGGTTTGGACCGGTGAGTGGCCCTCAAATCGTGCACCGATCTTGAAAGAAATTGTCATGCCGGTATTTAATAGAAAAATAAAGGCGGGAGAGCGTTTCGATCTGAAAGCACGTTATGAGGATTCCGACGGGGATACCATCACCTACACCTGGGAAATATTTAAAGAGAGTACTGACCGTAAAGTAGGTGGAGATGCGGAAGCTGTTCCTGAAATGATAACTGGAGTCATTCGTGCAATCGATCAAAATGGGTCGGCTCAATTGATTGCTCCTCGAGCTAAGGGAGCTTATCGGGTTTTCGTAACGGTCAAAGACGGTAAAGGCTCCGGCTGCATGGACAACTGGCCGTTCTATGTAGAATAGAGAGGGGTTTGGTTGAGGGGTTGGGTGGTGTAAATCACCCAACCATTTACCTATTCACCAAGGGCGCATGTCCGAATTGGTATAACGCCAAATCCCAACCTCTCCTCTTCGTCGCTCAACGCCTCAAGAGGGAAGAAGCCGATTAAGATTAAGAGTAGGATTAAGAGTAGGATTATGATTATGAGTAAGCCCCGATCACTATGTGCACCCATTGTGGAATGCGCCCATTCAACAACTCAACCTATTCCCAAACCTTACCCCTTCCCACCAGTGGTGGCTATGCCTTGGATGAAAGATTTTTGCGTGAAGAAGAAGAGGATGAGAACCGGAAGCACAATGAGGGTGGAGGCCGCCATCAGATAATGCCAAGGCGTGCCACCCTGTTGACTTTGAAAGCTTTGCAATCCTAAGGCAAGGGTGAAGTCCTTCTGCTCGTTCAGATAGATCAGCGGGCCCATAAAATCGTTCCAAGTACTCATGAATTGAAAGAGGGCTACACAGAGTAGGGCGGGTTTAGCTAGCGGTAAAATGATTTTCCAGAAGATCTGTAATTCGTTACAGCCGTCGATGCGGGCGGCTTCGGAAATATCATGGGGAAGGGTAAGGAAAAATTGTCGGAGTAAAAAGACGTTAAAGGCTCCGGCCAGAAAGCTAGGGACCCACAGGGGTTTAAATGATCCGATCCACTGCAGATTTCTGAACAGCGAATAAACGGGGACCATGGTGACCGGAAAAGGAATCATCATGGTGGCTAATAAAATAAGGAAAACTTTATCCCGTCCTTTCCACTCAATACGGGAGAAACCGTAGGCGACCAAAGAACTGCTCATCAAAGTTCCAGTCACGGTAAGCACACATAAATAGATTGTATTCGAGGCATACCGCCAAAAATATCCCATTTCCGTAATGGCTTCCCGGTAATTTTGCCACTGAAATTTTGAAGGTAACCACCGGGGAGGAAGGCTCATGGTTTCAGACAAAGGTTTGAGCGAAGTGGAAATCATCCAAGCGAAAGGAGCGAGGAAACAGATTCCGGCCAGAACCAGAATGGTGAGAATGGCGGTGGTGGATATCTTTTGTTTAAGGCCCTGCTTCATAGTTATTTACCCTCGTAGTAGACATGACTTTCGGAGAGTTTGGTGGATAGGTAGGTGAGGCTGAGAATGATCAAAAACATCACCATACCAATGGCGCAAGCATAGCCCATATTCCAATAATCAAATGCATTCTGATAAAGGTAGGTAGCCATAAATAACAGGGAACGCTCCGGTCCGTCTCCTCCGCCGGTCATCACATATGGCACGGCGAAAACTTGGAAGGTGCCAATTAATCCCATGATGGTATTAAAATAGATTACTGGAGAGAGGATCGGCAAGGTGATGTGCCGGGTTTTCACCCAGAAACCGGCACCGTCGATTTCCGCTGATTCGTAGAGGTGTTGGGGAACGCCCTGTAACCCGGCCAGATAAATCACCACTGCGTGTCCCACCCCCCAAAGACCGGTGAAAATAAGACCCCATTTTGCGTAGGCGGCTTCCTGCAACCAATTGGGCGGCACCAGATGGGTACCTAGTATTTGATTGATTCCATTTAATAAGGGCCGGATACTGTTGTTGATGAGACCGAGGTCCCCGTTGAGCATCCATTGCCACAGCACGGCCAAACAAACCATGGGCACCAGAGAAGGTAAAAAGAATATGGTGCGGAACAGGCCTTGAAAAGGAACCTTGCAATTTAGTAAAATCGCCAGACTTAAAGAAAGCACCATGCCCATGGGAATAGCCACCGCCGCAAAGAAAACCGTATTTGATACCGACCTCCAGAAGACGTCATCATTGAATAAGGTGCTGTAATTTTCCGCCCCTACCCAGACGGCCGGAGACAGCACGGAATAATCGCAGAATGAATGATATAAGCTACTCAAAAGCGGATACACCGAAAAAGCTAAGAAACCCAGAATCCATGGACTTATAAATAAGAGCCCCATGCAAAGCCTTTTTCGTTCCATCCGGGTCATGGCTTCTCCCATTCGGTCAACAGGGTGTTTTCCATCCGGTCCCAGCGTCGGGCCCGGTGATCGAAGGACTCTTGCATGCGGGTCTGTACATCAGATAGCGCTTCGGTTGGGGAGGAGGTTTGGGTCCATATACGACCAAAAGCCTGGTTCATTTCGTTGGCGTATAAGGTCCAAACGGTGGTGCTGGGAACGGGTCTGGCATTGGGGCTTTGGGCGAGGTCGTGAAATTCCCGAATATAGGGGTTGGGGTGTTGAGTAAAAAAATCGGCTGAGGTTTCGCGCAAGGGGCTAAACTTTCGTTGCCCTAAACAGAGTTTTTCCATGGGGGCTTGGGAGTTCACATACTGAATAAATACAAAAGCTTCCTCTGGATGTTTTGCCCCGGCGGGAATAACCAGAATGTCGGCTTCTACCACAGTGACATTAGGGAAGCGCTCCGGATCCACACTCGGAAAAGGCGCCACTCCCCATTCGAAATCTGCGGGGGCGTAATTCTGAATAAAATTGTAAATCCAAGGTCCCTGCATTACCATGGCGACCCGACCGGTGAAAAAAGGATTTTGGGGGGAGGCGAAATTACCGAATCCGTCTTTGAAGGACATAAGATCACGGGCGCCAAATCGTTCCGGGTAGGATGCGACCCATTCGTAAGCGGCGGTATTTGCGGGGGAGGTGATGGTGATGCTCTGTTTACCATCCCAGAGTTCCCCGCCGAACCAATAGCCCCAGAGGGCATTCCACCAGCCGGGTTCGGCAGGGATGTGACCACAGGTAATCAGGCGTCCGTCCTCATCTCGCTTCATTAGTTTTTCATTATACGCCTCTAACTCTGCAATGGATCGGGGCGGTTGCTCCGGATCCAAACCGGCCTCCCGAAAAAGCTTTTTGTTGTAAATCAGAGCGGTGGATGAGGGAGTGCTGGGGAGGGCCCATACGTAATCCCGATGGGTACACATATCCCAATAAACACTAATATAGTCATCTCGTTTAATCCCAGCAGCTTCTGTATAGCGGTTTAAGGGCGTAAGGGCATTATTTTCTGCATAAACGGGTAAGACATAATTCCAAAGACCCGCCACATCGGGAGGAATACCACCCGCAATCGACAACATCAACCGACGATCAATTTGACTTACCGAACTGTACTCGACAAAAATCTCATCTTGACTGGCATTAAAGTCGTCGACGATCACCCGCATAGCATCCGCTTCAAAGCCATTCCATTTTTCCCAGTAGCGAATCACTATGGGTCCCTCGCCCTTTTGCGAGTTGTTGCAACCAAGTAGCAAGAGCGATAGGAGTAAAAGAACGCATCTTTTAGTAATATACCTTAGGGACATGAAGTACTTATCTTTAATTTGCTGAGATTAATCGAGTATAGATGTTTAGTATTTATGGATTACGGTTATTTTTCTAATCGTATCTTTATGCAGGAAAAGTTCCCGGCTACGAATGGCATCCAAGCTGTTTCCTTCGAAGCTTTCCGTGTTACCGTCTTTTTTAAGCAGGGTAAGGATCGCGGTATCTCCTTCGCTGACCAAAACCGGGACTTGATTGTAGGTGAAGGCAAAACTTCCCGCTGGTATGTCGATGAGGTGTTCCTGTTGATCCTGTCCGATCCAGCGAAGGACCCCCGGCTCGATGAGGAATTCACCGCGGGGAATTAGGATCCCGTCAAACTGAATGCAGCCCTCGGAAACTCGGAGGCCTAGTTCGCCCAGACGGGTCAGAATTTCTTCTTTCACCTGTCCAGTCATACCGGGTTGTTTTGCCCCGCCATGGGAAGGCGTGTGTGAGTACGGGTCCGTGGGGAAGGCCCCGAAAAGGTCTGGGGTCTTGCGGAACCCTAATCCGTTACGGACATCAATATAAGCTAATTTCAGACCCTTGATGATTTCCGGGGCTGCGTTTTCTTTGTCCGCTTTGATCACAGCTTCCTGCACCGCGAGCAAGAGTTTCGCGACCATGTGCCAGTAAATACTTCCTAGGCCCTCGAAACCGAACATTGACCCAGATCGTCCGGTGAAGGCCTGATGATCAAAAGTGGTTTCGTAGAGATCAAGTATGGCCTGCCTGTCGGTTGAATCAGGCAACTTAGTAAGAGCTTGTTCCAAATCCTTGGCGTTGCGGAAGTCGGGGTGGAAATGGAAATCTCCCTTAAGGTCCCTGCGAATGAGGCTCCTGTCATTCTTTTGCGCTAACTCCTTGAGGAAGGGAATGGCATTCACTGCCTCCGGACTTACCTGGTTTTTATCCATAAAACATGGCGGACGTTGATCCGGGTAGAGAATATAGGACTGCTGATCTGGCCGGAACAATTCGCTTTGGCGCAAAGCTCCTAGCAGGTGCAGGGCTTCTTCTGAGGAGAGAAGTCCGGAAGAGAGAATCGAAACTTGACCTTCCAACATCAGGTTTAATTTCCGGATGGCGGCGGTCTGATCTGAGGGAAAGGTAAGTACGTGATAGGCATGATACATTCCATCCAAACGCTTATTCGCCTGCAGGCTGGTCGCGCTTGCATCCCGAGCTTTATGTATAAGATTTTTTATATCAGCAACCGCTACCGGGATGGGGATACTTTCAAAATTTCCACTATATATTTCTTCTCGATAGCGGGTGGCTGCTTCGCCGAGCCGGTCGAGAAGTGTAAGGCGTTGCTGATTCGTGCAAGACTCAGAAGGAAAGTCACCAAGGATTTCGGTGGTGTCGGATAACCAGTGCGCTAGAGAGGGCGATAGATCGAAAGACGTTGCGTCAGTCTGTTCTAACAGCCGATTAAGGAATTTGAGATGACGGTGTAGGTACCCGAGAGTAACCACAGAAATACCTCGTCCGGCTAAGGCATTATTGGCATCATTCCATTCTGGACGCTGGGTGTTCATCCAGATTCCGCCTTCGGGTACAAAGTTCCCTAATTTTGCCAGCGTAAGGGTGAGCAGTTTTTCCATTAGACTGAGGCGGTGAACGTTACCGTCGGCGGTGTGTACCATTTTGCCATCGGCTCCAATCTCCGCTACCCGTGCTTGCACACTATCATCGAGGTCCTGATCAAACAGCACGGTTGTTCCATCATTGCGGGTAAGGAGTTCTTTGTACCTTAGAAGTCGGTAGGGGACATCTGCAGAACTGAACAGCCGTTGGTTCAGTTGCGAATCGAGTTCTCCGGGAAAATAGTTTTCCCAAGCTTCCAGAAGTTTCAGCAGATAAATGATCTGATGATCTCCCCAGTATCCAATATTAGCCCAGGGATTGTCCGGCTCGGGTTTCTCCCATTCAATGCCGTTGCGGGTGACCCGATAAGGATTGTAACCGTCCAAGGTGGTGGCATTGAGGAAGCAAGTAACCACGTTGGGTATAAAGGCCGGACAGGAGGCCAACAACGCCTCAAGGTTCTGAAACAAATCACGCCAGTTTCCCTGATAGTCTAGTAGAGGTGAGCCGTCTTCATGGGTGAGGTTGATGCTGAACTTATTCCAGGGACGGCTGGGATCACCGTGGCGTCGACTGAAGGTTAGGGGCAGATACTGTTTGCAAAGCCGTTGCTGGTTAGGATCCTTGAGTTGGCTGATTCCTGTTTGAAACGGTTCGAATTCTATGAGCTCCGGAAGAGAGGAAAATATTTTTAACAAACTCGCGGAGGAACCCTTCTGCCAGGTTTCCAAATAGCTTGCCAGATCAGATTTTCGGATTTGAGGACCGTCCGGAAAGAGTCCGCCCCGCAAACAGTTAAACACCACATTGCTGAAGTGATGGTGGGTGGCGGTGGAATCTCCGGTGCATTGGCACCCATCCGCCCGTGAAATTTTCTCCCACAGATCATGGGAGCCCACGGTAATATCCGTTTCAAGGGACTGCTGAAGATCTTCCGATTTTTCCAGTTGTGTTTGCAACTCTAAAACTTGGCTGTGGTCCTGTTCCACTTCGAACACTTGGTAGGCGGTTTGCTTTATGCCTGGGAGAAGTTTTAGATCCGAATGGACAAGAAAAGCGCCTCGCCGAGCGATGACATCCTCTTCCGTGGTAATGGATTTGCCCAGACGGAAATTTTGAACCTGATCTGAGCTAAGTGAAATTTCGTTTGTAGGGAAACCGATGGTCCAGGCCGTGGTGCAGCGTAGGGCTTCACTGGGTTCGGCCAAATCGGTTAGCTTTGAGGAAAGGGTATAGAGGGCGAGGGTTCCGGGAGCTTCCAGAAAGGATCGTTTATAGGCGTCTAACAAATTGCTGAATTCCGATTGCACCTGGGTGCTGACGCCAGCGGGCAGGAGATTCTGCACCCCGTCTAACATTTGGATGTCGATCGCTGTATCGCCGCAGTTTTCGATTTCAACTTTGCGTACGAGGCCATAGCGGGGGCTAGTGAGCCAGGTGTAACGGAATCGTAAGGCGGGTTCTTCCAAGATTTCTTCAAAACAAAGCGCATCGCCGGATACGTGTTTGTAAAGCTTACGTTGACGGGGAAAGTTTGGGGGTAGCTCGCAGGAAAAGGGCTGCCAAATTTGACCTGATGATAGACGGATGAGGGTAAGTGGACCGGTGTTGGCAGCATTTTCTGTTATGCGATCATCCGTGGTATAGGGAAACAGTGCGTGTTCCGCATCTTTCCTACCCGCGGTAAGTCCCCCGGTACTAGAGATAAACGCCCAGATATTCGATGCGCTCACCAGCGACATAAAGAAGGGAGGCATACGGTCAAAATTATCAATACAGTGGAAATTATTCATGCCTACCATACCTATAATAACCATACTGGTATGCAACTAGAATTAGTATAAATTACAAAAGCTAAAAACCCTGAGAAAATCACTTCTCAGGGTTTGGTACTCTTTTGGAGAAGAGGGCGTGTTATTTTCTGCGATGTAATGAGGTGATCAACAAACCCATTCCGGTGAGGAGCATGAGGATGGAGGAGGGTTCGGGTATCACGGAGACTAAGAGATCGCCACCTGAACTGGTGGTAATAAAATCGGCTATGGTTGTAGAAGCACCATTGATGCTCAAACGATTACCGTTGACCAGTATGGTTTCAAAATCTGAACCTGCGGTATCATATCCTCGCAACCGCAACGTTCCGGTGGAGCCGGTTGTAAAGTTCACAGAGCTTCCAATTTCCGCAGCAAAAAATCCTAAATCATTCCAAGATGCGTCCACACTCACAGATCCACTGGAAATATTTACGGATTCGGATCCGTTAAATGCGATACCTGTAGTGACCGCTAAGGCACCCCCGTTTATATCAAAACCGGCTACATTGTTTCTGAATTCGTTACCGATATTCATGACACCACCAGATAGCGACAAGGAACCAAAGCCAACATCATGTAAAAAATTCCCATTGAAACTAGCCGCTCCTGAAGAAACAGTGATAGAGCTAGTTTCATTTCTCAGGATATTCCCTGAGGATCCTTGGCTAAACTCCCCGCCATCTACGAGAAGGTTTCCTCCATTCATTTGTATCCAGCTAACAGCCCCAGCTTGACTCCAGCTGCCACCGGAAATTTGTAATGTACTGCCATTTGTAATAAATAGGTCTCCTCCTGGAGTGTAAGTGACATCACCACCTGTAATTAAAGCGGTATCTCCAGTTGTTAAAACGGGAACAGCTTCACCGATCCAATTTGAACCTAACGTGTATTCACCATCAACCCCTTTCCAAGTCTGGGCTTGTAGGCTAAAGGGGAGTGCCACTGCGAAAATTGCGGTTGCTAGGGATTTTGAGACTTTAATTTTCATGTACACACCTGTGTGGGGAGGGGGTTAAGATATATCAAACACTAACCATAGGTTGATACTGGTACTATTAATAAACAAAGCTTATCTGTCAACAGGTATTTTTACAAAATATCGGTAACAGCCCTATCCACGTGACGATCTTTTTTGGGGAGGGAGGGACGTTAGTTATAGGGAATTAACCCTATTTTTACTTATTTGTATAGTGTACGACCCGATCCGAATAAGCTCCGGTCATAATCGCTGATAAGGGTGTTATCTACGGTAGTGAATAATGTGTTTCCCATGTCCCCACACCTTACGTTTATAGGGGTGTGTGACATGTAGGGTAATTTACCTTACCTACTCTCCTTCGATTTTGAGGCGGAAGAAGAGTGTGTTCTCTTCGCTTGAAGGCGCTGGAGCTTTGAGGATTAGATCTCCGGTGTTTGGATCGGTTGCGACTTCGTAGCCGGTGGAGAGAGTCCAGTTGTCTTGGGCAGGGCGGGTAGCGACTGGAACCCAATTCAACTGGGTCAAGCCGCTTGCGCTTTGCCATTCTAGACTAACTGATGCGCTTGGCGAGGGGAGCCGGATGTCGAATGCGCCAGTGAGAGCATGTTCTACTTGAATTTGAGAGGCATGGCTGTCTGAAACTGTCGCATCGGTTCCCAACGCGAACTCGATAATATTTTCAATACCATCGTCATCGTAGTCGTCTTCGGGAGCGATATTTTTGATGCCAGTAAAGACGACATTTCGCCATATTGCGTAGGGCGTGAGTTGATTAATCCAGTCGCGGATCAGGGCTTGGTCGGCAAGTATCATAGGATCGTTGGGGCGCATACGAGTGCCACTTTGTGGGGTTACCGAGCTGATCTTTTCCATCAAGTAGCTACGCTCGGGTGAGCCCGGTTCAACTAGTTTTACCCCGCGCGCTTCAACACTGTACTGGTTGACGAGTTCATCGAAGCTGGCGTTTGCTTGTAAATCCAATCCGCCACTATTGGTCGCGATATCGTTGTGGCAGGCCATGCAGGCAGTGGTGAAGATGGGCTGGATATCGTTCTCGAAATCTAGGTTGGCCGTTTCGCTTATTCCAGCGAGGTTATCTTCACTACCGCCGCCGTCATAGAGGCCTGTAATCAAATTGATTTCGGCATCTTCGCTCGCAGATATCGTTTCGCTCGCGGATACAGGCCCATAGATTGTGCGGTTGCTATCGCCAGTGGTGCGGATCTGGAATTCCGCTCCAGTATCACTGCTGCCGATGGGGAAGTAGTAATAGCCTAAGGCATCGATATCGAGACGGTGTGCTACGCCCGTTGGTGGGATGTGGTTATTTGCTGGATAATCGCGTCCACCAGGTATTGCGTATGGGATATGGCCGTTACCTCGAGTGATACCGATATCGGTGTCGGCAGGCGAACGTAAGGTGTCAGTCACTTGGCCATGGATCGCGGTGTTTGAAAGATAAACGTTACCATTAAGCTCTTGGCTGCCTCCGCTCAGGTCGATCGCGAAGCCTTTGCGCGCTCTGACAAAACCCGGAGTGCCACCATCGTTTATTTCGACCACGATACCGGGGGCTGTGAGTTGCGCTGAGGTGGTTAGGTTAATGTTGGCTCCGGCCGTAATGGTAAATGTATTTGATCCTGCGCCAGTGCCGTTAGTTGTTATAACAGGTGTGGTGCCGTCTGCTTGATAGAGGCGTAGGCTAACCGGAGCGGATAAATCAATGGGTGGGGTGCCTCGGGCATCCTGAAGGCTGCCTGTTATCGTGAGGGGCATCGATACGTGTGCGGACAACGTTATCGCGGTGCTGTCGAGGAGTCCATCGCTATTCGTCACTTGTAGGGTGACCTCGTAAATTCCGGCTTCGGTAAAGGTATGTGTTGGGCTGGGTTGCGTCGAAGTGCCACCATCACCAAAATCCCAGCTCCATGTGCTGATCGGGGAACCTGTACTACTCGAGGCGTCGGTGAAGTTTACGGTGAACGGCACTTCACCGGAAGTGCTCGCTTCACTGCTGAATGCAGCGACGGGTGCTTCGCCTCCTTGGAAACGGATTCGACCCAAGTGATAATTGTTTCCAGTCGAGTCGCCTTGGTTGCTGTCGGTGAAATACAGTGCACCGTCTGGCCCCATAGTGAAACTGACGATATTGAACCCTGTAAAGTTGTCGAGGAAGGGGCCATTGTTATCGATTGCGATGGGAGTAACCGTATCTAGCTCGGCTCCTGCGAGATCCCAGCGGCGGATTTCTTTGCGGTCGCTTCCGCCGTAGCGAGCTTGATAGATGACTGGGCCATTTGGGGCGAA
>Ga0222650_1000291_pt1 | contig 42145 bp, 66 predicted proteins | sample AntAcemetagen367_FD_179820 | JGI IMG/M metagenome (GOLD analysis project Ga0222650, IMG submission 179820) | Saline water microbial communities from Ace Lake, Antarctica - #367 | ecosystem: Environmental > Aquatic > Non-marine Saline and Alkaline > Saline | place: Antarctica: Ace Lake... | reverse complement strand
ATCTATGAAAGTATAGGAGACATATGAGTCTATCAAACACTGCGAGAAGCGTATCACCCATCGAGACATATACGCTGTAGTAGAAGCGAAACCGTATTTAGGAATGGATTCCGCAGATAGAAGATGTGGCAAAACGAGAATTATTTGATATAATGAAAACATATAACATTCCTTTTACAAAGAATACGAACGGTCTTTTTATTAATTTAGCCTATTTAGAAGAAGAATCCATCAATTGTTTATTTAAACACTGTCGGTTTTTTATAAATTCGCAAAAGTTTACGGAAGAATCGCGAAAGGAGAGCAAATAGGAAAAAGAGAAAGGATTTGTGATTGATTAGTCTTTATTACAGGAATGTGTTCGTGATATTATAAAGGATAGTTTATCGGAATCGTTGTAGATAAAATTGAATAAAAAGCTTTCAGTGTTTGAGAAGGAAAGTAATTGGAAGCATTAGCCGTTGCCAAACACGCATACGAAAAACGCAGAGCTGGGTAAGGTGCGAGGACGTATCTCACGAAAAAAGAATAATCATTCACTACTGAAGCGGTGTCGTGACATTTCGTTGTATTTGTCCAAAAACGAAACAAGTGGAAAGGACGCCGATATTCTAAGTGGAACAAACGAGTTAAGCTTAGATTAATGATGTTTGAGGTTCCATCGTTCCAATGGGCGTGGGAGTCCGTGCCTTCCCGCGTGTCAAAACCGGTGTCTGTGCCGGTGTCTGCGCCAGTGTCTGCGCCAGTGTCTGCGCCAGTGCAAACAAACACACGAATTCACCCATCGTTTCCGATCTATACGAATGCGTCGACGGGTGCGATTACGTGTGGTAAACAGCAGAGTCACTTGTTTTGGATCGTTGTTCTAATGGAATAGGGTGGATTCTTGATGGATTCCGTAGACGTAGTTTCTAGAAAAAAACGATTCGACATCGCAAACAAAGCGGTAACTATGCAAGCAGATATGAAGCTATCCAAGGAGTCCAGTGCACAGTTTGCGGATTGTGTTCGAACGTTAATGACCGATGATCGTATTCCCATATGGAATCCGTTGTTTATGCGATTGTTGATAGAAACGAGTCAGATGAATATGGTGTTGCTATCGGATACAAAGAAGGAATTGTTTGCTCCTTGGAAACAACATCGTGACTGTATTGTAGTTCGGGAAACAAAGGGTTCCAAAGAGTGGAGTGTGGAAACGATGTCCGATCAGGATGTAAAACAGATGTATCCCTTGAACCAATGGGTTCCAGAAAAAAAGACTGCTCGAGCCAAGATGTCCCGGGAAGAGATGTATGTAGTATGTAGTATGTGGGATATAAATCCACCCAAGATGACGAAAAAGTGTATGTTGGAGCTAATATCTAGAAAATTGATGATATGAACTTAGTAATAATCTGCCATACTATTTTAGTAAGATGGATCTCTATACGACTTTTCTTTCGGATAGCGCTGGAAAAGAATTGGAATATAGGATTCCAATTGATAAAACGCAATATGATTCAATATTGCGTTTTCTGACCAACTCGGTGGGTCACGAAGAGCCAATGTCGGTGTCTCTAAACATATTGATGGGGAAACATATCCGGATGTCCATTCAAGGAAGTCGTTAGATTGAACACTTCTGTGCACGCGACGTTATCCCGGTGTAGGACTGGGGACACGTTACATTGGGGACGAAAGTATAGGAAGAAGTAGTTCCGAATCCGAATGGCAGCCGTATGACCCTGAGTCGAGAAACGGAGGAGAATTTTTAGACGTTGGCGTTGAACCCGGATCTGTTGCGGGATATGGATCCCAACGTGGGGTCGATCGTCAAGGAAAGTCAGTTGGCTGGAAATAATAAGATTAATCTATTGATGTATGAGAAAATCTTTCGTCTGCGGAAGCGTCGCACCTTTCTATTTGGAGATGAATTTCGTGTGGATGTAACGATGGTAAAGAAGACGCCATCGGTTGTCTCCCTTTCGGATCGCCGTCGAAACGTAACCGCACTCACGATGAAAGAAGCGGGATTGGGAAAATAGCCATTAGTCTACGAATTAGAAGTGGAACTGATCAAAGCAGATCCGGTTGCGGTGGCGCATATGTAGAATATGGTGAAGAGCATCGAGACAGAGCTGTAGTTATAGGCAAACACATTGCCGAAATCCGCTCAATCGTTCTACAGAATGGCATTGAAACATATGGTCAAATCTCATTTCACCTTTTTACAAGAACGGGACGAGGAGCTTCCAGAGGGGTCACCCAAAAGCCTATCGGAAGTCACTAAGAAATATGCGAGTGCGAAAAAGCTCCCCTACTGTATTCCCAAGTTAGTTAGTATGACACGTTCAGATCTCCCCGTTCCTCATCCGGGGCTGGCCGTGACGGACAAGGCAGACGGTGATTCCTGTATCGTAATGGTAGTTCTGAAACGAGCGTATATCGTTGATTCGGGTTTTCGGATGCTTGCACCTGTGCGAACGTTGGGAGATGAATTTCCGGTAGATACCCTCTGTATGTTTGCGGGAGAATTCCTACACAAGGATAAGAGCGGTTTGCCCCATAGCACCGCTTATTTGTATGATGCGTATCTTTGGAACGAGCGAGACGTGCGTCGATTGAATCTAGTAAGTGAGAAAGAGGACGAGCCAACTAGAATCAAGATTGTCCAAGAGTTCTCAGATCTGTTAGCTGACAATGAACCAGTCATCGGCGAAGGTTTGCGGGTTCGAGCCAAATAGATGTTGTTGGGACATCCGAAGGAATTGAGTGAGCACATCTGGCGAAAACGACACACATACGACTATGTGTTAGATGGTATCATTTTCACACCGGCCTATGTTCCGGTGGGATCAAGTGAACAAAATCCGTGGGAGTGGGGATATAGGATGAACCGCACGTGGCACACGAATCTCAAATGGAAGCCTCCTGAATTCAACTCGATCGATTTCCTTTTAGTCTGGATATCAGGAATTACTAAGGGTGTGAATGGATTGGTTCGAAAGGCTGAGTTGCGAACAACGCAATCCATAGAGTAGAATGGCATTCGAAGCACAGTCTTCCCATTGTTCTAGCCGAAAGAATACGTAAAACCAAAGGCGTATTAGGTGGAAGTGCCGGTGGATGCGAGTCGGGAGCCTCGAACGGAAGAAAACGGTGAATACATTCGAAATTATAGCATCGTAGAGTGTAGATATGATACGGAGACGTAGTCGTGGATCGTTCTTAGGAATCGACAGGATAAAACAAAGGCGTGGGATGTGTCACGGGAATCTTTGGAATATGCGCGTTCTAAGATGAAACAGCTCCTATTGTTTGCGACCCAGGGTGGGAATTGGAAGCAGACGATTTTACGTAATATAGAGATCTCCGGGGGCGTGCGTGTAGCGGACTAGAAGCTGAGGAAATTCAACACGTTGCGTGCGGATCTGGTTCGGTTCTTGCGTTTCCACTCTTTCATCCCCAATTGTAACGTGGATGATAGAGAACTCGTAAGAATATGTAATCGCCATTCGGATCGCATTGTAGCAAAACTAGAGGAGCCATTTGTTCCGATTCCTTTAACCTATGGTCTGTCTGGATCAAACAACACGTTTGTAGCCGATACGATTTGGAAATCCATCCACGAACCAGTTCGTATCGAAGACTTTGATCGTTCTCCAATAGAGGCCGAAATGGGAGCCGTAACCGACGCAGGAGCTGGAGCCGACGCATTCAGGGAAGCCGAACGTGTTCCCACAGGTAGAAAGGCGTTTGATCTGCCAATCCAATCAAGTGTCAACATTGAACTGATGAATGTCATACAAAGCGCATTTGTAGACGTCAAATCGGAACATCTGTTGGAAATAAGTGATCACGAAGTTCCTATGAGAAACGAAACGATGCTTTGGACATCCAAGGTGAGTGCGAGAAAGACGTCGACCCTGATCCGTGGCGACTCTCGTAAATATAAGACTGGGTGGCTAAATAAGGATGATAAGAAAACGTGGTAGGATTGGAAGGAATCCACCGGTGGAGCCACTCATATTCTTGTCATCGGGATTCCGGGGATATTAGAAAATGCTCGACAGAGAAAGGGGTTGGTGGAATCGGTTACGCAAAGTGCACAAGATGGATCGTCCTACTTATATCTGGTGTATTGGGATCACGCAAAGATCGCCACACTCAGCACGAGTGAATGGACGGCCAAGGGTAGCGTTGAGGCGAAAAAGACTCGAAGCGGTCATCTAATGATTCGAGTAGAAGGAAAGGAGGATACATACTCATTATACGCTTGGTCGGATACTAAATTACTTGGTGAATACATAGAAAAAGGGTGGACAGTTGAGGAGGACGCCGGGGATCTGATTGGGGAAGTCGCCAAGAAAGATCCGATCACTACCTTCCTGTCTCTCAAGGTATTGAAACGAAACATAGGTTGAGTTCATTCATCCTTTTGATTTTGGTTACAAGGGATCTAGGGTATATAATCCGGATATGTCATAATGGTGTGAGGAGGAGCTTGACACTCAGATCCACCCCCGAACATGGTATAGCCTCTCCGTGTGCTCAAACCGGGACCTAGCACCCGATCCAGGGTAAGATAGTAGCCAATATGTCCTTTATCCATAAGCAAATCCGATACCGAAATATTTTCTTTTTTTATTTCTTTGGCGGCGGGGGCAGCGGTGACGGGGGAGGCGGTGGTTGGAACCGGAGTGAGTTGTTTCATACTCCATTTCGCAAATAGATACGTTACCGACCAAACTACGGCTCCCAATATACCATTGGCAATCACAAAGCGGGTATTGGGATGAACGATCGACTAAAGCAGAGAAGAAAGTAAGAATCCAGTAACCGGAATAAAGAAAAATGGCAGTCTGGGTTGCGATTGAATCAGCATAAGAAGAACAAACGGTGCGATGATGGAATAACTAGTGAAGATAATTGGTGACGAATAAAACACCGACGACTCAATTAAGAAGAACACAAGACAGAGTGTAACATATGTGAGAAAGGGTGCCCGTATAGAATTTTGATAGAGATTGGATCGTTGCGGCTGTTTCATCTTACTATACTATGGCAACAATCCATTTTTGCAATGAATAGAAAAAGGCGTTGGAATTGTTTGAATCTGGTGCGAATATGTGTCTTACGGGTCCCGGTGGAACCGGTAAGTCTCTTTTAATCCACGAGATATATCGACGAGGAATAAAACAGAATAAAACCGTTTGTGTGACCGCAATGACTGGATGTGCGGCCTACCTTTTGTCCGATACGAAAGCACGCACGCTCCACGGTTGGTCGGGGGTGTATCGATTTAATGAAAATGAAGTAACTCCCAGTTTAATTACGAAATATGTAACACTTATTCACCGAAAGAGAAAGCCGAGTATGGAACGATGGCTCTCAACCGATATACTGGTAATCGACGAAATATCAATGATGTCATCCAGGTTGTATACGTTGTTAGATGGAATCGGTCGCGAATTACGTTCACAGGGGTTTCACACTCCAGACACAAAGCGGCAACCCTTCGGAGGAATTTAGTTGATCTTAGTGGGTGACTTCTTATAGATCCCACCTGTCATCAAAGGGGGAGGAAATGCGTGTCACAAGGTTCCTATCTTTGAATGCTAGAGTTGGCGATCAACGATCCGTAAGAGATCTCAAGTGGTCGCGTTGCGTCGTAACTTTCGCGCATTGCAAGACAATCAATGGGCTGAAATGTTGTTGAGAATTAGACAGGGTCGCTGTGAATCGGATATCCACAAAGCGCTCGAGTCTCGTCTGTTATCAAACGACAGTGTGCGATAGGAAATGGAAACCGGTAAGATTAAACCTACCGTATTGGTGTCGACGCATTTATAGGTCGATGCGATGAATATTGCGAATCTTATCAAGTGTCCAGAAGCAAGTGAACGAACGTTACAAGCGGGTGCGGTAAGGGTGCATATGGAAACGAACGAAGACGAGCCGGTAGAGCGAATGAATCTTACGGCGAATGAGGCAGACGCTTGGAAGGAGGCAATGGAGCAGAGTTTAATTCCGGAACGACTCGTATTGCGAAAGGGTGCTCAAGTGATGTGTTTGGCTAATATCTATATAGAAAAAGGGTTGGTGAATGGTGCTCGTGGGGTGGTGACACGATACGATCCTGCGTCTGGTAATCCCGTGGTTCTTTGGCGAAGCACTGGAACGGAGCGAATCTGTAAACCGGTTCTGTTGCCCACCCGGCACCCACTCATCCGGGTCCAATAGGTTCCCCTGTGTCAAGCGTGGGCTATTACGATTCACAAAAGTTAGGGTCAAACATTGGATTGTGTAGAGGTGGATATTGGTAATAGCGTGTTTGTCCCAGGGTAGGCGTATGTCGCGTTGTCCCGTGTTCGATCCCTTTCCTCTCTATATATTCGCAATTTCAGTCCTCAATCGATCTATGCTGATCCCTATGCCAAACGATTCTGTGCCGCCATTGGGGACGTGGAAAATTAAGATGTATGGTATACAACGCATATGAATATTCTTACACTATGTCGAATCAAACGAGTGCGTTTCGCCATTCTTGTCGACTCTATACATCCTTGAATCAAATCAGCGATGACACTATCTTTACGCAATATCGCATACTACCAACCTGTTGTGGATGTAATATGTCAAATGCGTCTTTTTATACGATGGTCTATTACATTTTACTGTTCGTATGTCTAGTGGGAACCATTGTATACGGATTCTTCTTGATAGAAGTGGTGGATGATGCAGCATCGACCTAGATGTATATGTATGTGCTAATGAACTTGATAGTGATGGAGTGGATCTATATAATGATCCAGGGAGACAGGTGGAAAGAACATTATCGAATTGAGTAGAATTCGATAGTGCGAGGGGAAATTAGGGCATTCTATCACCAACGTTAGTAAATATCAGTTTGATTGCTTACGCGTAAAATTGAAACTATGTGGAACCGACGAGATTGGCACAGAATGGAACAAAGAAGACTGATCAAAACAACCAATCGCAATCCTATGATTGCAAATATCGTGAATTGGGACAAAAATCGACCCCCTGATATGTGTCGTGTGGATTCCATACGAGAAGATGTATGCGTGAGAAATGCTGCGTGGATCGATGGAATCATACTTGTATGGAAAACAGAGAAAGATACGTATAAGTGCTACGATGGAATTCATCGTCTCGAAGCCTGTCGCAGGATGAAAAAAGAGGTTACATTGCTGATACAGGTTCGATCGAACTGTCCGGAATCCGTAATTATGGAAGAGTTTTTGCGCATTAATAAATCCGTTCCAGTCTCCAGTTTATACTCTCTAGCAGAAGAAGAACTAACTATGAAGAAAACAATCGAGTCAGTTGTAAAATATTATTAGACAACATATCCCGAATTCTTCAAACCGAGTGCAAAGCCTCGAGTTCCACATTCCAATCGCGACATTATGATGGAGTCTCTGTATGATATGACCCGTAACAACCCGAAGCGAACTACATATTCGATGCAGGATTGGTTCAATGAATTAGAAACGATAGAGAAACGGATCGTGGAACATCCTGCGATACGACTTTCACCCAAACAAAAAGAAAAATGCGAATCCTATCACTTTTGGCTTTTTGCGACAGATCGATGGAGCACAATGTAATTTCTCACTTAGAATGCTTTTTAGGATCGGATTTTTTTATGGAAAGGGAAACTAATACTGCGATTAACACGATCAACACAATCAATCCAATAATGATATGTTCCGTATACATAAATAATCTAGAAATATAACTCAGATTTTCTACGAATAAAAAGTAACGACCGACGTTAGAACTATATACATATTCGCGAAAGTAAAAACCGGCGATGATGACTGCGATCAGTAGTGCGACTCCAACCCAGTGAACAGAAACAGGTATTGTTTACTATAAAGGTATACATTGTAACCTATAGTAGTGAAATTATGTCATTCCGTGACATACAAGAAGCACATCGCGTGTATCAGTATCCGGAGTCGTTTTAGCATCGCAGAACATTCTACGATAAAGAAAATGGAGTGATTCGAATTTATTGCAATGGGGAATATACGGATGTCATAGAGGACGATTCTATTATATTTTGGTTACCCGTCGATCGACCCCATATTCGAGCCGCGTTTGAGCGTTCACGGGAGACAGGTGGGAGTCTGCGTTGTTTTCGAAAGCGGACAGCAGATGGTCGAGTGGAAGATATTGGATGTTGGTGTGTCGTAAAGACTGATTTTAATTATGCTAAGTTAAAGAGGAGGCTTGATGATGTCTAGCGTGTTCAAAATGGGTGAACCCAATTTGATATTGAATGCCTCCTGGAAATCTCCCGCGGAATCCAGGGGGCTCGTGCTGAAGTTGTTGCGTAATATGTCTCATTCGTCTAGAATGAAGCATATAAGGAATACGGTGGATCCACGTGCGAATTGTGGCATCTGCGTGAATGGCTCGGTGACTCTGCTAGTTCACCATGGAACGCTCGACGCGATCCCGGTGATACAGGTTGAAACCTATGATTTCACTACGGTTTTCGGATTCGCTTATATGGTTGAGAATTTCTTCGGGATGAAAGGAGACACAGTATTCAAAGGGCACCGTGGTTTGTTCCAACGAAAGTCGAGCAATCAGAATAGGCACCCATAGACCGCTCCGGTATTTCCGTGCGAACGACTGCTAGTCCGTGTGGATCGGATGCGCGGATGATGCCGAATCCCCCCACCAAAACGCACTTTGGATCGAGTAGGGATTCAGTTTGTATTGGGAGAATGAATAGATCCAGTAGCAGGATGGACAGCGTCGTGATTGGAGAACAATCAGAAATGCTACGCGAGACACATCGTTTGTGACGCGAGACGGAAGGGAAGCCAAATGTGTAATGACTCGATTCATTGTTGGATAATAGATTCTAGTAGGGGTAAACCCGGTTCAATTTTATAAGAAATGATTTGAATGAATCAATGTCTAATAATTGTTCAACGCCTTTTGGTAGTCATATACGTGATCTTATCCGTCTTCGTAATAAAAATAGGATCTCATAAACACGTCGTTGGAATCCTTTTCCATCACGGGAATCGAAAAACAGAGGATGGCTTCGAAGAATCGATACGACCACGGACAATCTCCTGTGGGAGTCAGAGTGAATTTGGATCGACATACAGTCTCGTAATACTCCTTATCCAATGCAGTCGATTCTCTTCCACGTGCGCTGGATCGAATGATAGAATCGGGACGTATCGTATTGTTTTACCCACTCTCTCTCTTTGGGGTTATCGTTCCAATAAAGTTATATTCTATGTCTTTTTGTTTCTAAATAGGCTCTATCTATGATACGAGCGATTTGGGAAACGTGAGAGGAATCCGTGTTCCATCTAACAGATTATATCCATTCTAGTGGTTGATAGAACACGTATGAGTCTTCGCATTTTCTCCATACGTTTCTTTGATCGCTGATGTCAGATACTATGTTTGACGTTCCATACAAAAAAAAGGTGTTTGTATAGAATGAATATGTAAATTTAAATGGATATGGATGCTCACGAGCTCTTCTTGGCGCGACCGCCGCGCTTGGCAGGCGTCTTGGTTGATGCGGCCTTCTTCTTAGTCGATGCGGCCTTCTTCTTTGGCTCGGGCTCCGGCTCCGGCTCAGGCTCAGGCTCAGACTCGACTTCCTCCTCCTCTTCGTCGAGTTCATCTTCCAGTTCGGCTTCCAGGTCGTCATCCTCGTCTTCGGCTTCCACCTCTTCTTCCTCTTCCTCATCCTCGAGGAATGTCGAGGCAGTCGGAGCCGGAGCCGGAGAGGCAGCTTCCATCGTCGTCTTTGCGGACGGATCAAAGTCGTCATCCTCCGCATCGTCGAACGCATACGTTCCCTTTAGGCTTTCGGGCATAAATACCTTAACCGTCTGAACATTGAACTTGACTCCGAACTTGCCACCCGCAAACGTGATAGCATCTACCGATAGGATGATGAGGGCTTCGGCTCCCTTCATGAGTGATGTGCGCGGGTCGTCCATAGGCTGACGGTTCTGATCATATACGTCGACTGTAAATTTACCATCCCAGAATCCAACGTTTCCCTTCATAGTAGGAGGATAGAGGCCGGTAACCTTTCCCGTAGTCTTGTCGCGGTGATGCTTGATGATAGGGCGGAAGAGAGCACGGACGGTTGCTTCCGACGCATCGGGTTCTCCCACCCACGTGTAAGAGTTCTTCTTTGCCTGATCCTTGACATAGGTCTCAAACTTATCCATCCACTCATAGAAGCGCTTTACAAGAGGCTTTTCAGAGTTTCGCTCATCCGCCTTGTATCCGCCGAAGGAGAAATCGAGACTGTAACGCGTCTTTGTTACGCGACCTTCCGCATCTTTCTCCTCGTAGACACCGATACCATATGGGAGACGCATACGAGGCGTCTGGAGAAGGAATCGACCGCCATCATAGTTGATGCGTGCAGAACGACCGCCATACTTGTTCGTCTTGATTCCATCAATCTTGATTTTGCTGAAGTCAGCGGTGCCTGCGGTTTGGATGTTGAAACGAGATGCCATTGTTTGTGTTGTTGTCTGCTTGTGTTGTATGTCTTGAGTATAGTCCTTAGACTACCATCAATTTTTCATATGGTCACTCACTTTCATACCGAAGTAATCGATAGGAGTAATTCAGGCAGTTGCACTGGCTTCTTTAGAAGTAGTAGCGGAAGACCCGGTGGTGGTCTCCGCCTTATGATAGTTATGCTTCAAATAATGCTGAAGATTGAAGAAAGTGTATCCACTTTCACGATCCTGCTCGCGAAGAGGAATTAGAAGTGCCTGAAGCTTTACGTCGGGGAAGATCTGCTTGCGGTTGTCTGGATTCTGGAGGTTATGTTCCCGAATATACGCCGTAATGCGCTTGGTGACCGCGGTGCGAGCAAGAAGAGTTCCCTTGGACTCTCCCAGGAATTTACAAAGCTGATCGCTGATAAGCACTGGGCGAGTAATGCCGGACAGAGTGTTGCCGGTTGTCCTACGCTTGCGTCCGGCGCGAGCACGCTGAGACTTCTTCTCGTAACGGGTGATCGAACTGACTAGCTTGCGGATTTCCGTTGTGAACGCTTTCCCATCCGTAAAGGTCTGCTGAAGCTGCTGGGTGAGCTCACTCATACGCTGGAATTTCTCTACAAAGAGAGACTCAGGCTGAGCATCGAGCACGGGGGCAGTTTTCGCTGCGGCAACCGGTGCCGGCTTTGGAACAGGCGCAGCAGCGGCAGCGGCCACTTTGGGTGCATTTGGCGTCCGCTTTGCCTTCGGTTTAGATCCAGTGGCAGCACGTTTTGATTTCGTATTCGTAGTCTTTCCTCGAGCCATAATTTCTGTTTGAATATACGATATAAAGTTTGAGTTGTGTTTAAACGCATACGCCATTCATTCGGATCGTGTGAAGAAAGCGGGGGGATACGCGACCGTCGCCACACATCATCGAATGTATAGTATCGATTGATTTACGATCCACTCTCGAATATAAGTTCCAACAAAACTCCAACGTGTCACGAGATTCCTCAAATCGAGTCATCATATCGTCTCGTGTATATAAGTGCAATCGGCGCAACTCGTGACGAATTGCGTTCCAATAGATTCCGGGTCGCAACAGACAAGACAGGTAGTCATTCCCGATACAACAACACGCAATCTGAAACTGTTCTGGAGTAATGCGCAACGATCGAATCAACGCATCCACATTTACGAGTGAAAACGTTTCTTTGTCCCAATTCAAATTTGAAATATAATGTTTACACAGACAAGCAATGCAATCACTATCATTCGACATAACATAGTCCACCAAACCACTTTGTTCCATATCCACCGCCACATACTCTGCTTCGGATTCACAGTTCATCCATCGAAGACCTGCGGCCTCAATGATTTTCTTACACGTATCATATGTCTCCGGTTGCGCTTTGACACTGTTTTGTGCTTGGGACGTTACCAAATGTGTCATACTCTTCCAAACGTTTTCTCGAGCCTTTCTCATAGAATACTAACTATGAATCGCTTCCATTTCACTCAGAAGGGTATGTAGGGACAACGCGATCTATTTGAGAGTGGAAAAATGCTATGCCGACTTGAGCTTTCTATCCTAACGATCTTTTACTGTTTGATTCTTTTCCTCTGGGTGCGATTCCTCAAATAAAAAGATCAGCTTAATTTTATATTTTCGCAGCGAATCTAAACTACGAACACAATGCCATTCCCAGTGAAACGAAGGTTGATCCTCCACGATACCCTGTCCCTTTAATTCCGCCTCTATTCTTTCTTTGGCAGCAAGCTTGAGCCATTCATATAAAAAGACGGACGTATCTACCGCAATGGTTTTATTCTTTAAGCTAGAAAAAGGCAACTCTTTTGTGGTGTTATGTTGTAACACATATGAGGTCAATGTTCTTACTCCCATTGTTCTATCATAGTTCAATAACGTTTAGATTGTGTAAAGGTGTAGAGTGAATCCAATGCGGTGTTTACGGTGGGACTTTCGATCAACCAAGAAATCACTCGACCACTTGGAAATGAATCGTGAAATGTCCCATCTTTCCACATATCTCGAACAATATCCATCATCTCCTATACATCCTATTCGGTCGTCTTTATGGATCCAACACCGTCAACGCCAGTAGTCGGATCGTATACGAATTCTAATAAATATTGTCTGGCTTCGATTAATTCCTTTATCTTACATCCAGCCATTTCCTTTGAACCGATGAAATCAGGTGAATCCGGATGATAGGTTCGCACTTTAGCATAAAAAGCACGACGAATAAGTGGTTCTGTGAGTGGATCAGGATTGGATTCCAGACCTAATCGTTTTTTTGCTTCGTATCGATCCATGCTTCTTCTAGTGTAACTAAGAAGGTTGTGTATAAATAAGTTTCATTAGAAGGAGAACAATTTGCTCCATTCGCAACACCAGACCGAGGGGATCCTTTACTTTTGAAAATGGTTCCATACCGTGCTTCATCATATATCCTAACGTATCCGCATTATAACGTGTATGCTTCTTCAGAATCCGCTCTATCACACCCGTCATATTCGATTGTAAGGGATGAAAACATTCTGCCCACTCTATAAATTCCATCATCGCTTCACGAACATCTAGAATTCCTTTCCAGTGAATGTCTTGTTCCGACTGGAAACACGTGGCAATCGCTTTTTCTAATGTTGAAAACATTTTGGTTTGCTACGGGAATTGATACATTTGAATACTGAGTCGTTTCGCCATAGAGGAGTAGGAGTCCGATATAAACCAAGTAATAACACTTCCGTTGAGATCTTTCCACATATACCAATCGTATTCTTGTATTTTTTGCGCATTCCAAATCACCATTAAAATGTAACTGTCGTCCAGTGGACAATAGGTTCGCTTTTCCTGCATATGAGATTGAATTTTCTTTTTCCAGATAGTTTGACTCGCATCGTGCCATTCTATGGTTCCCTACACCGAATACCAGTCATCTACCCGTTCCACCGGAACACAATGATGATTGGATCCTAGCATGGATTGTTTCACCTGTGTTTGTATCGACTTGGCTTGCTGCCAGCTGCTAATCATACAATGAGTATTTGTGTTAGGATTCATTCAAACTTTTAAATAGTAATAGTAGGATATACTAAAATATGGAAAAATCTTGGAATATAATTCAATCCATATTAAGTGACCCGCTTTCCCATCCATAGACGGATTCATACCGAGGTTGTATTGAAAACACGATTCCCCGAGTTCTGCGGCAGTTTAATCCGATTGCGCTCAGATATAAAGCTCCGTTGGAATCGGGTGAAGAAACGGATGTTAAAGTGGATGTATATGTTGGTTCTGTCACGGATGGAGATACAATTATTGATAATGGAGAAGGTATTTATTTTGCGAACCCTACAGTATTTCGATAGGGAGATGATGGGATGACAAAGGTGAGCCCAATGTTTCCAAATGAAGCCCGATTGCGTAATTTCACATATGAAACGGAAATCACCGTCAACGTCCATATTCGTATCCACGATCAAAGCGGGGAATTCAACCAGCTCATTCGGTTCGACACCGATAAAACGCGTATAACGATTGGAAGGCTTCCTATTATGGTTCGATCTCTACTGTGTTCCCTTTCTACTATCAGTGATGATCCAAAAATAACCGGAGAATGTATACAAGATTAGGGTGGATATTACATTATCGATGGAAATGAAAAAGTAGTCATTGGACAAGAGCGTCAGGTGGAGAATCGATCGTATACACGAACATACGGCAAGGAAGACAATTTAATTGTATCGTGTGAATGTAGGTCGGTTCCCGAGACTAAATTCCAGCCCCCTCGCACCACGTCGGTCAGAATGTTCCGCAAAGATTCTTCCATTCGCGTGATTGCTCCGGGTATGTAGGAATCCGTGCCATTTGTGCTCTTAATGAGATCGCTTGGAATCGCTACCGAGTCGCGGATGTTTGATATGATTGCCACGCACGTCAACCCGTCTCTCCACGATTCGCTGTTGGATTTTATCCGACCCTCTTTTTTGGCTTCTCGATTCTATGGAAAAGATTCACTGGAAATGACCTTGTTGCGTGTTTGGTCATTGATCCACGGAACACCAATCGAAGATGGGATGGAAACCTTGAGCCGTGCCAGAAGTAATGATGTCGCCACTGTGATTAAAGAGAATATTTTACCTCACGTAGGATACGAAATGGCTCCTAAAGCTCACTTTATCGGTTCCATGATCGCCGATATGTTTCTAATGCATTCCAAGTTAGAAAAGCCAACGGACAAGGATAGTTACAGCAATAAGCGGATTGATATGGGAGGATTTCTATTAGGAAAATTATTCCGCGACCTCTATTTCCGTGTTCATAAGAGATTATAGGAGAAAATGAATATTCACGTAAATGCGAGCGAGATTCCCAAAGATGCGATTATGGGAATCCAAGACGCTTTTATATAGAAAGAAATGGTAGATCGAACCATTATGGATGAAGGATTCCGGTATGCGTTTAAGAGTTGCTGGGGAATGAAAAACGCGCCGTGCGTGGTTGGTGTCGCACAGGAACTGTCGCGTTATTCGTATCCAGCGTATTTATCTCACATACGTCGCATTAACACGCCTTTACCTGATTCCGCCAAGATGCGAGCACCCCACGCTCTTCATCCATCTACGTGGGGATATACGTGTCCGATAGAAACACCCGACGGTCGCAACGTGGGTATCCGAAAGAATTTTGCGGTTGCGGCACGGATCACCGTGGGTCTCGCCACACCTCCCATTGAGGCCTTGTGTGCGGATTTGAATATGATCCCACTAGGTCGCGCGTTGCAGAGTATTCATCAATCGGACGTTGGTTTAGGCACACCTATTTTAATCAATGAGAGAATCGTTGGCTACATTTGGAATGCCGTAGGATTCGTAAGGACGTTCCGTGCGTTGAGGAGAAGAGGCGTGATTCACCCTTATATCTCCATTTATTTACGGAATTCACTTACGAAAAAATCAATTATTATTTCTACCGACGATGGGAGACCCATTCGACCTCTCATCGTAGTCGACCCAGAGACAAATACGATTGTCGCGGAGTATCCTCGGGGTCGCAAAACGATTGCATACCTGTGCACCGGACGTGACGATATCCGAGATTCGGATTTCTTCTCCATCGAGAGAATTGTAGATACGGATTCCTTACAACAATGGAAAGAAAACAGCAAGGCATTTATGGAATCGCAGCAAGGAGGCATCATTGAATACATTGACCCACAGGAGCACGACAATTGTTTGATTGCGATGTCGGAAGAAGATCGTATCATGAAAGATCAAGTGGTTCGCCGTTTCAGTCACGCCGAAATCCACCCATCCCTTATAATGGGAATCCTGGGTCTCAATATTCCGTTTACGCAGACGAATCAAGCACCCCGAAATGTATATTCGAGCGCGCAAGGAAAATAGGCGGTGGGAATGTATGCCACAAACTTTAATAATAGGATGGATAACAAGGTGATGGTATTGGCGTATCCATAGAAACCGATTGTAACTACTCATTACGCTCCCTATATTCGGAATGAAATAATGCCCCACGGAATCAATGCGGTCGTGGCTATTATGAGTTACAGCGGATACAATTAGGAAGATGCTGTGATTATCAACCAGGGTGCGGTATAGAGGGGGTTGTTTAATAGTGTTACCTTCCGATCTCTGGGAATATAGGAAGACATAGGAGATCAGGAGTCGATCGGTTTAGTTCCGGAAACGGATATCATAAGTCCCAAGAAAGCACGGCGTGATCTTTTGGATTCGCGTGGGATTGTGAAAGTGGGCTCCATCATTGATGAGGATGATGTATTGGTAATGAAAACGGCACCATCTAAGTATCGCGATCCTTAGCGTAGAATATTGCTTCGCAGTGATCTTTCACTACAGACAAAGCGACACGAAAGTGGTGTAGTAGATTCAGTGTTTGTTGACTCGGATCGATAGGATGGAACTCTGGTTAAGATTCGACTTCGCAAACCAAAAACACCGGAATTGGGTGATAAATTCTCTTCTAGACACGGTTAGAAAGGAACGATAGGAATGTTGCTTCCCGAAGCGGATATGCCGGTGAATTCCGATGGAATCCGCCCCGATATTTTAGTGAATCCGCACGCAATCCCAAGTCGTATGACGATCGGTCAACTCGTTGAGGTTATTTTAGGAAAACGAGGATCTCTAAGGGGCGAATAGTATGCCGCTACAGCGTTTGAAAATGGGGATCCGCGCACCGTTGCCGAACTCTTATAGGGGATGGGTATGGAATCGTATGGGAATGAAGTGTTATACAACGGACGCACCGGAGAATAGATGCGTGTGAATACCTTTATGGGTCCCACATTCTATCAGAGACTTATGCATCAGGTAGCCGATAAGGTGAACGTGCGCACTACGGGTCCCAAATCTGCCATCACCCGGTAGCCAGTCGGAGGACGAGGAGCCGGTGGTGGTTTGCGTATCGGAGAAATGGAAAGGGATGCACTTATTTCACACGGAGTGGCATCCTTTTTAAAAGAAAGTCTGATGGAGCGATCCGATAAAAGTTCCATCTGGATTGGCACAAAGAGTGGAACCATCAGCGCCTGTAATCCGGAAAAGGGGTTGTATTCGGATTTCTTGACGGAAGATTTTAGCCGCGTTAGAGCCAGAAATGATGAAGGAGAACTGACCCGGGGTGATGAGCGTATCGTATTGAGTAACCCACGTAGTGAATTTTGTCGTTTGGAAGTTCCATATGCGCTCAAGTTATTGATATAGGAATTAGAAGCATAGGGATTCAAAATTGGGATCATTACCGATTTCATTCTAAAGGTATGGGAAAAGGTATCCCCAGAAACAGTCGTAGAATATCAAACGTTAGTGGAGAAATCCGGTGTATCCGTAGGAGCTGAAACTGCCAGGAAAATCAAAGACCTGTCGTGGATCGAACCGCTCGTCCAATGGAGCACTACCAAGTTCAGAAAGGATTGGAAGATTGGTCTCTCTCCTGAATTTATAGTAGCATTTAGAGATATATAGAAAAAACTTAGAGACATATCCGGAATTAACACAGACATAGAATTACGTCGACTCGATGAATCGTTGGCAAATGGGGAACTGGGAGCTATTGTTATATCTCCAGATACCAAGCTGGAATCAGTGTTAGACCCGACGAGTGTAAAGCCAGATTCTGTTTTGATATCCAGTGATCCGCTTCCGAAGACAAAGGAGGCAGTCGTGCGACGTCTTGGATGGATCCCGATGCCTCCCGAACTATTCACGTTGCGTGGTGGATGGCAGTGTTGGCAAAAGCGTTATAGGAATCCACCGAAACCGACACGCCTAATTACCGAATAGACGGGGCTATTTACAACTAAAATGGAACCCCTGTATCCCACTATTTTATCGTCAGAGCCGGTAGCCGGTTCTATCTTTGAGTTGGCTCGAAGAGCGATTGAAATAGGTCATAGCCATACTCTATTGTCTGCTGATTCTCTGCGCACACTTACACGTGGTTACCTGATTTCCGCAAATGCGTCCGCTGCACCCATCCCTTTTTCTCTTGAAAATACGGGAGATCTCTATCGAAATGAATTTGATAAAGCGCAAGCCAATACGGCAATCGTGGAAACAAAACGTGCTCGTCGTGGCGCACTTCCTCTATTCAATACCTATACCCGTCCCGGATATTTAGAAAGAACCGATGTGACCCGTAACTTAATACGCTGGGTGTTCCCGATGAGCCGACTAGAAGCGGTGGAGGCCTTATCTGTGGCAACGCTTGTAGATGAATATGCCAAACAAGAGACACAAGACCCCTCTCATTCATTTGTAATCCTTCCAGAAAGAACCGTTCCATCCGAAGAGATGCGAGACAAGGGAGTCGTGGGAACTCGAATCTTGGCCGAACAAGAGCCAAAGACCCACGGATGTTGCCTCCCGCCACCAAACGTTGTCAATCGGATGTATTCCATTCGCGCACCAGAGGTAGACATAGAAAAGGAGCGGTCGATGGTGAATCCAATGGTGTTTGCCGGTCGTTATCCCGATCATTTGAGCCGCGATGATATCATTCGTATGAGGGGAATCGTGTGGTATTGGACTGGGGTAACAGATGTGGCACGATTCGTAGAGAAACCGGAATTCGATGTGGCTCTCCCCGAGTATCGGATGGGTTCGTTTATCGAAGAATCTGGAATCCAATCGGTATTCGATTCTATGTCTCTTACGGAGCTGGTATGTGACCCGGAATCTCTCTATGAGTCTCTACACCATACGTTACCCATCATATACTGTAGTCCTTATAATGGCTGGCTATAGATGGCCACCTTTTCCCCCTCCCACTATACCTGGAATCCTGTTACTTCTACATTAGAGACGGTAGGAGAAAGTGGTAAGCCGGTGTATATCCGTGTTCCACACGAAATGACCTCGGATGAATGGGATGTATTTTCCCGTTGGATACGGGAGACACCACACGTGTTATAGGAGGTATAGGAGAATGCACACACGTGGCTATCTACGAATAGCCGAATGTCGCTGATTCGATCCAGTGTAAAGGAGGTGTGGGAGCACGTGCGATCCTTGGAGCGAGACGAAGTATCTTGGAAGAATAGTATGGATGGAGAAAAGAAGGATCTATCATTTGAATTAGATATGAAAGATGAAGACCGCGAGGCCATTGGTTCTCTTCTGGGTGCTCGCGGAACAGTTGCGAAGCGGTCACACCACGTAACTGGGCTATCTCATACGATTTCGAAAGATAATCAGAAGTTGATAGTGAAAGGCACCGTGTCCAAAATGTTAGATGAGACTGGAGTAAAGACATTGTATGCGGGATATATGAGTTTCAGTGATGAGACATTTGATATCGCCCCCATTTTAGATCTGTAGGAGGATGTGCTTCGACAAATGGATATTCGAACGGTTCATATGTAGTTAGCAAGGCAAGAGACTGGCTATGGTCTGATACCATTAAAAGTTGGAAACGGAATCAGTCGGCGGTTACTTATGAAAACCCAATAGCTCCGTTTGCGTGGACAGCGTCGCGATTTGGAACACTACAAACATACGATGAATATTCACGACGAACGAGATACGGTTTCGAACATAGAATTAGATGATATGATTGGTCGCAAGAACTTTATAGTTGTAGTTCCAGAGTATACCTTTGAACTAATAGAACATATTGGGGATGAAGAATTTATGGAAACGTTGGTTGAGAGATAGGTGGAATATATTCGCGATAAGCTTACACAAGTAAAGGAACTATTAGATTTTAATGCAGATTTCCGAGTTGTATCCCTATCGTCTTTATTCTGGTCTCCATCGTCATATCCGGTCGTTCATTCATCGCAGCGAATCCCGTATACCGAGGATCAATCGATTCAAAAATGGAATGTCGAAGTGATGGAATCGTATCTATTACGGGGATCTGTAAAGGGTTCAAACTGGTTTGTGAATATAATGGGTGATGCGGAATATATGGTTTGGATGCCTCCGTATTGGAGACCGTCTTCGTCGTCAGAGGATGAATTACATATGTTTTCCAATATGTTTATGGAGCCTACCCACGAAAGGGGAAAGATATATCTATGGGATCCTTCCACGGTAAAAGAGTCTGCTATATCAATCCCTTGGATGTGCTCTTTGAATGTTCCAGAATCCGGTAGAGAGATCACTGCGTTAGAGGATTAGGACGATTGGTAGAATGTTCTGGAAGATATCTGGGATGATGAAAACTGGGAGGCAAAAGGAACCACGTTTGACGTGTCCGAGCCTGAAGATCGCCTCCTATAGCCTTCTACACCATCTATATCGGAAGCATATGTCAGTAAAATAGAAACAAAGGATTCCGTCGTTCATTTACAACTGGCGATGCGTCCGGAGTTGTTGGAGACAGATGTGTGGGAGGTCGAAGAAGGAAACGAATCGATCGATCATTGGGTGGAATTAATAGAATCCAATACTACACTCACAAACGATGACGTATTGATCACTGTATCGGATGGAGGTGAAACCGTCGATATACAAATAAATGCAGATTCATTGGAGATTCGCTATGTTCGTTTGATTGTGGTCATCCTGTTAAAGAGCATTCGAAACGCTGGAGGAGACGTATGGTAGGTAGATACGATCACCGAAGATGGATACAAATATACATTGAAAAAGGGTGCTGAATTGCCATAGTGGGATGTGTTAGATACGAATCTTCTTTCCAATGGGGTTGAATTGCCGGAATATGCGGTGGCATCTGCGATACGCAAGTTAAACAAACTTGTATCGGATGTTACGATTGATCCTATGTCAAATTAGATCACTATGAAATATATTGAATGGAATGAATATGATGTGGTTCAAATAAATCATACAGAAGCTTCCATCGTGATGGACGATGATGTGTTTTAGGATATTGTAATCAAAGATGGGATGAGTGCTTTATATGCCGCACTCTTGCGCATCGCAAACAGTCAAACTACCCCTGGAACTCCACCCCTTCCTCCTCAGAGTCCGCCAGGAACCCCGGAAGCGGGCGGCGGTGAGGCACCTTAGAGCCCACCCTTTTCTCCGTATAGTCCACCTGGAACCCCGGAAGCGGGCGGCGGTGAGGCACCTTAGAGCCCACCTGGAACCCCGGAGCCAGAGGGTGAATTTGCAGAGCAAACGTTACGGACAGAGGGTGGTCTAACATTCGCACAGAGGCTCGCTTTAGAAAGTGAAGATATATGAAATTGATACCTTAAGTAGACAGCTATAGATCATAGTTAAGGTAAAAGTTGTATACATACTATGCTCCGTCTTCAGTATATTCTCAAGTTCCGCAAGAGTCTCGATACATTTAGACAAATGATGTTGGATCGACAATGTAAAGATCCCATTCTTTCTGACGAAGATCGCTATAAAGAGTGGGTAGATCAGATGGTAAAGCAGATTTTGGAGAAAGATACCGGATTCTTCCACCTAGTGATGAAAGATTATAGAGGGGGAGAAAAAGATGCTCACATTATGGTATGTGCGGTAAGAAAAGCCAAGTTAGCATTGCTGCGCCAAGAGATGAAATAGGTGAGTCATAATCTTCTTATTGTAGTCTCACTGTTTCCTATGAGTAGTAATAATGAAAAATTCTTGAGCAGTAAAATTCATCCAGATAAACGTATTCAGTTGTTCTATAGCAGCCAACTCTAGGTAAACATCACACATAACCGGTTTGTTCCTAAGCACCGTCTTATGTAGGAATAGGATACATAGGAATTGTTTAAGAAGTTGAAGATAGACGAATCGTAGATTGGTGAATTTCCACTATTAACCCGCAAGGATCCCATTGTTCTCTACTATGATTTTCCGGTAGGGTCTCTGATTGAAATCGAACGCCACACACCCTTTATCGGAAATACAAAGTTCTATCGGTGGATTCGTTAATTCTATGTCTATACTAAGATGTCACAATCCGCACTTGCGAAAGCACCCGTAATATTAGGTGTATCTATCTCAAATCGTGGTGAAAATATTAAAGTTCGCTTTTAGAGTCCCACGTTTCTGCCTACGGTATTTCACGAACTGAAATATGTCGTTCCAAAGGAATTTAATACTACGTTTGATCGTTTTCTCCATTTGAACGGTAAAGATGCTGTCTTTGAATATATTCGTCCAACACAACATAAAATTCCCATTATTTTTTCTCAGATTCGGATTATTAAGACGAGTAAAGCAGGTCAACTAAAGCCTACGTTTACCATTCATATGACTCCTATCAAAGCCGATCCGTTTCTATCTCCCGAGCAGTCGCGAATTTCAATCACCGATTTCACGGAAACAACGTTTGAGATTCAATTTGATACGAAAGCTTCTATGTCCCATTTTAATTGGGGTATGTAGGTTGGTATGGTGGTTCCTATGTATAACGATATTGAAATAGAGCAATTTTTAACTCCAGGCACGATGACGACACCCATTACCACCGTGTAGAAATAGGATATCTATAATGCTATGGGTATATCTGTGATTGAAAAGGACTTGAAATTCGTGGATATCGTTTGGATGGGTCGCATTACCGGAATCCACGACCGTGGATCCAGTTCTAAAGAGGCTCTTACGGTAAATTTCAATCAAATTATGCCATTGAGAAAGAAATTACCGGAGTATAACGGTTCCGTAACCAACTTAAAAACTGCAATTCAGTATGCGTATGACGGAATTTTTGGTTGGCACTAGGATAAAATTAAGGCAAAATTCGACGACCTAGTCAAACAAAATAAACTAAATGGAATTACTGCAATGATGTATGTAGGATTTATGGATCGTTTGATGTTCGGCAAACAGCCTCTTCTCATATAGCGTTATTTCCGCATATTGCCCGACTTTAAGAAAGAGAGTGAAACCGCATTGCCGATGAAATATAAAACAAACTCAACCGGAAATTAGTTTCTATTGCGCACTCATATTACATCTGCTCGATTTGCGCCTCTAGGAGCCGGTCTGCGTTTGGAGAATGGCAATGACGTCACATAGAAAGCCAGACGGATCATAGAGTCGTCTCCAGGAGCCAACCCTTTTTCTTGTATGAACGAATGTGCTAAGAATGAAAGTTGTGATATGTATAACGTCATCTACGATACCTGTAACTTGTATGATATGTCGGAACGCCAGAGCAAGATCGTCGAAGGTAATCTGAACCAACTTTTGCGAAGGGATCCACAAACATATGGCGAGGATTAGAGGAGCTATCTAAAGAAACAGGATATTGGAATCGGATAGGACTATGATGGAACGTTGAAACAATACGTGAGAAACACTTATAATTCTTGGTTAGATTCGAAACGTCTGGATCGGACATCCCTTGAGCAACGTATATAGTTTGCCAAAAAGGATAAAAAGTTTGCGGAATACGTCCACGAGACATTGGAGTAGATTTCTAAGGATAAGAGTATGAGTAAAGAGGACTCGACGATAACAGAGTCTTTCACAGATTCCCCCTCCGAGACTACACTTCATTCAGCTTTAACATCGTATCGAACCGCGTTCTAGGAAGCTCAAACGAACAATGTGGCACTGGAGTTTGCGAAAACGTAGTCCCAGTTTACTACAAACAATAAAATTTATTACAATCTATTTACTACTGCGCTCTGGATCATTAATATTGGATGTTTGATTGGAATCGCCTATATCATTATTGTAGGATTCTTGGGTGGAACAGCGGCACCGAAAATGGGAACTTCAACACCCGCAGCATCGGCTCCAGCTCCGGCTCCAACAGCGGCTCCAACAGCGGCTCCAACAGCGGCTCCAGCTCCGACAGCGGCTCCGGCTCCAGTTCCATCAGCGGCTCCTCAGTATCGAGCGTAGCAGTGAACATAGTTTTTAAAAGGAGATGATTCATTCATCGACTTTTTATGTTTTATATTCAGAGACGGGGGAAGCCGACCAAGTTGGCACCCACACCGAATCCGGCACCCTGTCGCGCGGCGTAGCTGATGGTAGGTGCAAACAGATCAAGAAGAGCAAACGTGGCAGCAGCACTGAGGGCGATCACACCAACTTCTTGGATGTCAAGAGACTTCTTGGGGATCGTTGAAGCGGCAATCGCAACCACTAAACCTTCCACAAGATACTTTAAGAGGCGCTTCACGAATTCCATAACAGAAAACGAGGCTCCATGGTTTCCGAACCCTTCCATCTCATAGGTTTCGACGGTATCCTCATCGGCGGAAGAATCGGTCTTTTTCTTGTCAGAGTCGTGGTCGTCCATAGTCGGAACCGTTGAAGTGGGGATATCGCTGTCGGAATGAGCGGCAACGTCATTAGAGTGAGTCTTGGAATCGTCAACTTCAGCATAAAATCCTTCCATTTTGTGTTTACTATAGAATCTGAAAAAAAATTACTTAAGTGTATCCATTAGAGTTTAGTAATATAGAAGAAGTATGAACCTCCAATTTCAATCTCCAGAAGATGGTATGGATGCAAGTTTCGTAGCTCCGGTGAATAAAGATGGAAAGGCTCAGCTACGATCTCTCCGTGACTGGCTAAAGGGGGCGGGTTGCACAACTCTGGTGACAAAAATGACACAGGGAAAAGATAAATTCTTCTGCTTGGTTGTAAAGTTTCCTGAAACAGAAGAGGACGAATTGGATGACAGTGATGCAGAGAGTGAAGCAGATGACGATGCCTCCAAGTGACGCGTTAACATTTAAATATAATTGTGACTCTGTATTATAATTATATCAATGTCGGCTCCATCCAATGCAGTAGAAGAACCTGAACGTGATTTTCTCGAGGTAGACGATCCTGTTCCAGGACAGAATTATGTGTGTATGTCGTTTGTGTCACCCGAAGAGGTAATTGCGGATCGCAATATGTGCTTGATTCATTCTTTTTTAAAGACAAATGCGAAAGAATTTAATCTGGACGAAGAGAAGATTGTAGATATGTATAAGGATTTTCTCTTTCAGCACGAGGATCGTATTACGGAAGAGTTTGCGAAGCGCAATGATTTCCGCACGTCTGTCCGCGGTCTGAAGATCCGAGGCACCTATGATACGCTACCGGAAGCTCAGCGTAGAGCGAAGATTCTATAGAAGACCGATCCCATTCACAATGTGTTCGTGGGTCAGGTGGGCTATTGGCTGCCCTGGGATCCGGCACCTCATAAGGTAGGTAAATAGGAATATGCGAATAGGGATCTCAACGAGCTGATTCAGAAGTATGAAGAGAATCAGGAGGCTCGAAAGGAAGCGTTTAACAAGCGCGTAGAGAGGGAGATTGCGGATGCGAAGCGTAAGTCAGAGAAGGTAAAGGAGGCCAACCGCGCAGCACGCGAGAAGGAGTCTTCTGAGTCTGTGCCCGTCTCTGAGGGTGATGTTCAGAAGGAGAATGTGTTGGATCAGGTGTTGGATCAGGTGATGGAACAGAAGGATGTTTGGTCGTAGAACGTTAAGGAGAATAACACACCTGATACTAACACAGACGGAAGCACAGAATGAGTTCTCATTCAAAGAAATACATCCCAAAAGCGCTGAGAGAATAGGTATGGATCAAACGAATGGGAAACACATTTAAGGGGAAGTGTACAGTGACCTGGTGTTCTAACCAGATCACCGTGTTTAATTTTCACGTGGGACATAATGTGCCGGAATCAAAAGGTGGCACCCTGCGAATCAACAATTTAGAACCGATTTGTTCTCGGTGTAATCTTTCTATGGGAGACTCTTATACGATCGATGAGTGGAACGCGACGTTTTAGAGCGATGCGTCGTGCTGCTGCTTTCCATTCTTCGGATCAGACTGATACACGGCGAGACTTCTTGCGCTGGCGTCTTTGGCGCCACCGGACACAAACTAGGGCATCCAGAAATAGGGAATCAGTTCGGCGGCAGACACGTTCGATCCAAACCGTTCTTCAAAGAGGCGACGATACAACAGTTGTTCCTTTGTGGTAGGAGGGTTGATGGATCGTTTTGTTTCTGGATAGAATTCGAATGGCTGTGGGAGAGCACGTTCCGCGTAGGACGATAGGGTGAGGTGCCAGCTATCTTCCGTCGAACTTACGCCGTCACTCATAGCCTCTTTTTTCCGCCATAGCACAGATTCGGGAATATATGAATAGGGTTCACAGCCTTTGCGAATCAGATATTTCTCACACATTCTCTATGCTTCTCTGCGAACCTCTATGGGAATGCTGAGGTATGTGTCGACGAAATTACGATCCAAATAGGGGGTTCTTGGTGCCAGACCGTTGCCCGCAATGCTTCGATCGCTGCGTAGCACATCAAAACAATGAATCTTGGATACGAGTCGACGGGATTCACGATCAAAGGATGCGTGATCGGGTGCATTATGAAAATACAGATAGCCTCCCATAATTTCATCCGCACCGTCCCCATTGAACAAATAGACACATTCCCCTCGTTCTTTTATTTTTTTACATACCAAATAATTTCCCACCGAAGCTCGAACCGTAGTTGTATCATAACTACCGATCACATCTATCACTTCCGGTATGGCCTCTAGCATTTCTTCTTTCGTGACTAGAAAATGGGTATGGTGAGACCCAATATACTCTGCTACCGCCCGTGCGTGGACTTCATCGGTGGCACCTTTCATCCCTATACTGTAGGTATATAGGGGCGTTTCTTTTGGTAATAAACGACGTAAGATGCCCGCAACTAAACTGCTGTCTAATCCGCCCGACACAAGACATCCAAAGGGTCTCGTTGCGCCGTGGATGCGAATTCGAATTGCGTCTACCAGAGATTGATGGATCTTGAACCCATACTCTTTGAACACGTTTTCGGTATACTTGTGGATATTGACGTTGAATGCCGGCGATGCGTCCACGGGTGGAAACGTATACTGTGTGAGACATCCGTAGCGTCGCAGGGGTTGATACGGAGCAAGTTTCATATGATGTATGGTTCCCGGCTATACTTCTTCTATCTCTACGTGGCGCATTTCGGTGTCAGCCGTGTTCCGATGAATTTCACCAAGGACTCTGATATCGCTACAATATATTTCATATTCATCCTGGTTCTGGATGAAAAACAGCGGTCGCACCCCAAACGCATCTCTCGTTACAATGAGTCGTTGCTGGGATGGGTTCCACGCAATCGCAGCAAATACTCCGCGAATGTCGTTGTGTGTTCTATTTGATTCCATAAGAGGAATGAGAACCTCACAGTCATTCTCTGTAGTTGGCTGTTTCGTGTCTCCGAGTGTCTCCCAAAGGGATGCGTGATTGTAGATATCTCCGTTACACATCAAAACCCAACCATCTCTCTACAGAGGCATCATATTCGTGTGATCGAGTTCTCCATAGGTCGCTAGGCGGTGAAACGTTAGATAGACACCCTCCTTTTCAAACGATACATCGTATTGAGATTCGGGTCCCCGACTCCCGATCACATTGCGGATTGCACGATATAATCGCACATACTCTGCTTTTTTTTCCTAATTCAAAATACGAAAAAAAAGAATTCCACACATTACTATACTTTTACGTTTTGCGATGTAGCTTCTTACGAATCTACTACATCTTCCAATCTCCTGGCATTTCTTTTATAACCTAATGCCAGCTTTTCCCCTATAAACTTTCCAGAATCAAATGGATACAGTAGGAGCCACATTCGGTTCCACGGAGTTGAACACGGCGAGACAGGGTAAATGTGCGAGCACCCACGCATTCCCACGCACCCCGCTGCTCTTTCTTGTTGGTATCACGATCTAAGCTATACTGTTTGCGTTTGAGTCTATCCGCGATTGTAAACTTACGACCCGATACCTTGGATCGGAACACCATTCCCTCATCTATCTTGAGGTGATGGGGAACCCTCGTTTTTACCGTAAAGATGTTGTGTTTGTTCCATTTGAGTTCATCTGATTCTAACGATAGGCAATAGTTGTCACAATTTGTCCACTTGTTCTGGTGTGCCATCTGATTGAGAGAACCTACGCAATTATCCATCCATTCCTGAATCAGAGATAATGGTTCGTATCCGTAGCTGTCAAAGTAACACACATTTCCTCTCGTAATATCGACGATACCGGCTACCCAATGACTTCCGTGTTCGTAACTATAATCGAGATTAAAAATGACACCCACAACACAACAGCCGTGTTTCACTAAATCCCGCAGTTCAACCGCACAGATTTCTCTGCTTAAGCACAATTTCATCCTCCGCTGTTCCTTAAAATCCAATGGAACTGCTCCACACCAATAAAAGGGATGCGAATACGTATACGGACGCAACACACGGTCAATCTGAGAACCTCGCCATCCCACTTTGGGATTTTCTTGAAACGATTCGGGATATTCTGGTTTAAATAGCGCAAGAAGTTGATCCTTAGCACCGCTGGGGTGCTCCAGCGATTCAATCCAACAGTCTTCTGTTTCACAGCCATAGATCGATCGCATCTTTTGCTACACCGTAGAATATAGAGTATCTGCGTGTGTTGTTTCAGGATCGTGGATCCTATCATTCGGATGTATATGATTCCAACTTGTCGCGATTCGTATAAGAGCCGATTTCGTTAAGCAACTTGTAGGTATAATAGGAGAATCGACATCGGGTGAACATATCGTAACCTTTTCATTATCCCAGCCAAATTTCTTCCTGGTTGTATTTGAATGAGTTAGCTCACAGTCACACATTTTCCTAGTATAGAATTCGATTGAATCATTCACGATTTAAAATACGGATTATATCATCTCTGTTTCTTGGAAGAAACGCCATTATATCTATGGTGGTGGTCATACCGGAACCTGGATCGGCGGCGACTGCGGTTGTGACTGTGTGTTCCCTTTGACGCTGGGGTGGTCGCAAAGTTTCCCTACACATAGGACAGGAAGAACGATTGCGACCGGTGACGGAAAACCACGAATCAATGCACGCAGAGTGAAATAAATGACCACACGAGGTAACGGTTAGGTTCGATACAAGCGGCTCGGTGCAGATAGAACAATTCTACGTTTCTTCCTCGTTACGCAACGTAGACACAACAATATCCGGAATCACGTGAACATCCGAATCGGTGTTGTCGAGGTGAGTCTGCCTTGATTGTGTGCCGCGACGCTCTACTCGCTACAGGCGCTCTTCCATCGTCTCTACGGATTTACAAATCGACAACACCGATTCGGATAAGGTATAAATATAATAAAAAATGAGAATCCATTGAACTATTTCTAGAATCATCGTATCTTTATTGTGAATCAGTATTTTATAATGTATCACACAAACCTGCTCTTAATGTCTGCCGGAAGAGCTTCAATATTTGTCTGATAATAGGTTTCGATCTCCTACAGCATAGACATTTCATCCTTATTCACAAAGTTAATTGCGATACCCTTGCGTCCATAGCGTCCCGATCTGCCAATGCGGTGAATATACGTCTCCTTTTCCCGGGGGAGATCGTAGTTGATTACGGAGAATACCTATTGAACATCGATTCCACGCGCCGTTAGATCCGTGCTGATGAGAACCTTTACCTGACTGCTTCGGAACTGGGCCATAATGGCTCTGCGCTCCGAATACGGAATCTTTCCGTGAATACAGGCGGCGATAAAGTCGTTTGCCATCAGCTGTTCACGGAGGAATTCCGCCTTCTTCATCGAATTACAATAGATGAAACAAGAGGTCATCTATAGTTTCTCGAATAGATCACAGAGGGCCATAAACTTCCAGCTTTCGTCCTCTACACCCAAATAATATTGTGAGATACCATTCAGTGTATTCTCTTCCGCTTTTACCAGAACCTTGATGGGTTCCTCCATAAACTGACGACTGATCTCGATGGCTTCCTGTGGCATGGTTGCGCTGAACAGACAGATCTGAGTGTGCTTCTGAACGAACTTGAAAATCTCCCGGATCTGATCCTTGAATCCCAGCTTGAGCATTTCGTCCGCTTCGTCGATCACCAGCACATCCAGCTCCGACGTGTTGAAGAATCCGCGCGCCATCATATCATAGATGCGACCCGGAGTTCCGATTGCGATCGAAGCACCGTTATCCAAATCCCGCATATTATCGTGGGTATTCGTGCCGCCGATCAGTAGAGTGGTATTGCTTTCTTCCATAAAAGCGGTGAATGAGGTGCACACCGTATTCGTTTGTTCCGCCAACTCTCGTGCTGGACTGATCACAAGTGCGTGAGGGTGCCTAGATTTCTTCTTTCGTTCCGCGATGCGCGCCAGGGTGCCAATCAAGAACGCTCCCGTCTTACCTGTTCCCGAATTGGCCTGAACGATTACGTCACGTTTATCCATCATCGGCTGAACCGCGATCTGCTATACCTGACTTGGTGTATCGAACCCATAGGAATAGATTCCCTTCAAAAGGTTACGAGGGAGATTCATTGCTTGAAACGTATCTTTGCTGTGAGCGAGATACCAGTCGCTTGAACGGGTAGTTTCGGTATCACTGGGTGCATCCGATGATGCTGTCATTGCTACGGTGGTGTTTTCTACTGCTGCCATATTGAATTATAATGAATTTATGTGTTTATGTTTAAATGTCGGAGTGGATTCAATTTTCTACAACGATTATATCAATCTATACCAATAAGAATGAACACAACAATTATTGTAACTGTTGCGCTTACCGTAGTAGTGACACTGTTCGCTCTATTCGTAATCCAGTCGTTCCAAATCCAACACAGAATCCGCCAAGTTCCACTGAAAGAATCGTTGCCACTCATCTATAAGAAAGCCGTCGAAGATCGATAGAGTATAGAAGAAGAAGTGAAAGCGGTTCAGCTTTCCGCCAAGCCGGCCACGACAAAGCCCATCGTTATGAAAGCCTTACACGTTGAAACTCCGGCACATAATTAAATCAAGCAGGAAGAGCATTTCTTTCAATATAAGCGAGAGAGCCGTAGGCTAACTCGGTTGAATGCGTATGTTTTCCACTTCCGTGTCCAGTTGCTATTTCGTTATCTGGTAGGAGGTTGCTTAGGAATAAATTAAGCAAGACAATTATAAATAGTATAATCTACCCTAGTAATGTATAAGATATACCACCAAACATTTTAAAAGAATAATACACTGGTTGCTATACGGCTCCCATATACTTAAACAGTAAATCCATAACCACCCTTCCACTCTTCAATATATTGGATTCCTTTGCTTCTACTCCACCACCTATCATATGCTTCCATTCAGTTAAATTTTGACCAAGTAAGAAGAGTCCAGCAAGCAAAATAAATAGAATCATTCCAAATATTAAATAAATCGTGACGTTATATTGTTTATCTGTCTTCATTTGATCCGTCGCAATTTCATTGTCATTGGAAAGATCGTGTGGCTAAATTTGCTCCAAATAATATCCGTGTAAATCATCCGAATCGGTGATGAATACCACCCTGGTTCGCTCGAACCCTTTGATATTATACATATTTTCAGTATGAATCTTACGAACCTATTGTTCCGAACGGTTTATACTGCTTCCCTTATCATTTCCGGATGTGGTTAAGAAAGAATATGTCTTGAATTTACTGGGAGACGTATTGGCTTCTTTCATAGGTGCGTGAGGACGATCCGACGGTGTTTCTGATACTGTCTTCCATAGGTTCGCATCTTTTCCTGATTTTATATACCAAGGAATCATCATCTGGATCGATGCGGCGATAAACTGAATCAACCAGAGTCCAATCGTAGCCATTGGTAACCACGCTTCGGCTTTTTGAAAACCCTCTAATCCTTTTGTCCCATACATATCAAAGGTAACACGTGCATCGAGTAGACCTATAAACCAGGCAGCCACAAATGGTAACATAAGAATAAACAGAATATAAAGACCCCTTACAAACAATTGGTTGGAAATGAATGAAGTAGATGCGACATCTGTATTATACACTTGAATCAGCTCGTCTATTTTCGCCTAATCCGTCGTCTTTCGTGAGACGTCAATGATCTTAATCCGATAATTTGTTTTACTTACGAAATTAGAGAATTTATCTATATCGACTTTATGAACATCGTCTCTTTCAACCCATTCATAATACGCATCACTCGTTACAATCACCATTTTCTTAAAGTAACTATAATCATATTCTTTATAATTACCTGTCCATCCTTCCAATCGATTCACAATTCCCATAAGAATGAGAAATATAACAGAAATGGAACCAACCGATCCTAAAATTAGACCAATAAACCGAGTAAATGCCGCAGACTAATTAGGATTAATCTGATTTCTATTTGTTGTCTAGATATCTCTTACTAATAAATATTTTGGAACATTAATCGCTTCCGGATCCTAGTTCTATCCCTATGCCGGTGCTGGAGCCTCTTTAAATTTGTTTACAAGCTTCACACCTGATCCGGGTTTGAATGTTACATCGACTTCTTCCACCCTTTCTGTTTGCGTGATGGCATTGCTCGACACTTTAAAACTCAATTTGGGAATCTAATTATCCTAGAATTCCGGCGGAATTTCCAAATATTGATAGGTGGATACATCCCAAAAATATTCTGGCACAATTTTATACGTAAGATCACTCTATCCAGTCTTTACTAAAATCGGATACGAAAAACTGTTACGAATCATCTATTCTAAAAAGGTAGGAAGACTGATGATGGTGCGTCCTACGTCACCAAATTCTTTAAAATTTAAAAGATTATAGGAATCCATAGCCTGCTCTAGCGCATCCTACGTAAACTAATACTTCCCATCGTCATCCATCGACATAAACCGTTTTAAATTGTTTTTCACAAACTATATCAGTTTTGCATCTTTTAAAAGTATTTTTAATTTGGCAATCTTTGTGCTTTCATAAAAATGGGTGAAATTATTGATTAAATCGTCGATTTTGTAATACTTTCCAAATGACAACGGAATTTTTACAGGTGCGTCACCACCACCTTCAGGAACCGCTGCTACCGCTTTCTAGATTGCTTCAATAAACTTCCTCTGATCAATGGGTGTAAAACGTGGAGTATCATTATAATGTCTGTTGCCAACAAAAATGATGCTTTCAACGGTTCCTATAAACTATAAATTTCTCAATCCAATCAGTTTGGACATATTGGCAATCACTAATACAAATGGCAGGATAGCAACATATAATAGCAACACAGCCAACTGAAGAATCATATTTATAGTAAATCCGGGAATCCCTATGAAACTATTGAATGTGTTTGGACTATACACATTATTATGGAATAGAGACTCTGCCATCTGACCGGTAGTTTCATTCGCATTATTGAACACACGGAATTTACTGTTTGTCCCATACGAAGCATCTATAGACGCCTATTTTAAAGCATATGAATCTGAATTAAATTGGACGGATGACATCATCCATCGAACCACGATGGCCATAATTAAAAATCCAATGGTTAAAAACACGAATCCTACGGGTCCTCGCAATGCCTGGATGTTCTGTTGGGGAAGATGGGCGACGTTGTCGATCTATTTATTCCCCGGAATCTAAGGTGTGGTATCGTTAGAACTGTTAAAAAAATGCTCGGTGGAAACCATTTCAGTCGTTGGCTGAAACGTGCTAATCCATCCAGGTGACGTCACCATCACCACTTTTTCCAGCTTCGCGGTTGTCTCTGGAGATAATGAAAGGGAAAGGGGCGATCGCTCTTTACGCAATGCTTCCATCAGATCGGATCGAAGGTTTTCTAGCTACACGTCGCTTATGGAATTCCCATCTAATAGTGCGCCCTCTAATATTTTCTTATAACCACCAGGCAGTGTTACGTTGGGAGCCGGTTTGGAAGGGAACACATATTCAAATAGAATTTTATAATCCTCCGGGTTCTAGATAGAACGTATGATATCTGCTACAAACCGTCTCCGGTTCGCACACGCCTTTACAAAGGCAGGACGATCGGTTGTGTGTGACATTAGAATAGATAAAACTTTGGTATAGTGGGAGAAATTCTACCAATGTTTATATCAAATGTAGTTGCGATCTCCTTTTACGACATTCATTCTATTCACTTTGTTCTTGATCCTTCTACTCTTCGTATGGAGATCCTGGGATAGAGCCAAGTTACTCCCAGAAGCACGCTCTTTGCCTGTTGGTAACGATACAAGCGAAACGAGTCAATTCTTGACGATGTCGATACCGGATCCTGAACCGGATCTGGAATCCGAGTGTGTAACGGAGGAATGCAAAGATGTAGATCCAGTGTTAACGTATTATTCTCGAGAATATAAAAATCGTTGGACAGAAGTCATACCAGATATGAATGCGGTTGGATTTACCCCGATCGCAAAACGCTGTATGTATCCCGGAGCTCCGTGTGAGTGGTAGAAACGGGACGAATCGTGAACTAAATCTAACCCACACGTTGTATTGTTTAGATGATATTGAACTCACCGGCGGCTTCGACTCCGGCTTCGACTCCGGCTTCGACTCCGGCTTCGACTCCGCCTTCCCTTCCCATACATTGGCTTTACCTTCTTTTTGTCTTGGGAACGTCTCCGAGGTCGGGGTCGGGATCTTGCCCGTTGGCCTTTAGGATTATTTCGGCGACGTTGATTCTTACGTCCCTTACCCTTATGTCGAATTCCACTACTTGAACTTGATCTACCACCATCACCACCTTCACCACCACTAGCAGCAACATCGCCCCCACCACCACTAGCAGCAACATCGCCCCCACCACCACTAGCAGGAACATCATCACCACCGCCCCCACCATCACCACTCTCTGCCCTACTGTCAGCTGTTTGCCAAACACCCTCCAACCCATCTCCCCCAATGATTCTTCTCACTCGAGGTTCAGTATCTTGAATACCCTATACTATTAGTTGGTTTAGTATTCTTTTATCTCCAGAATTTAATTTTATGTCTGCCAACATCATATTCAATGCTTCGTTTTTTGAAATATAGCCATTGCTTGATCCAACGGCATAAAGAACGGTCTAGACTACGGCCCTTACAACGGCCTAAAAAGCAGTTCCAGTAATGGTTCTAGCAGCGGCTGCGCCAGTCTAAACAGCATTATCAGCGTACTAACCTACTTCTGCTCTAGTTATTATAGCACTTCTCCCCAAACTTCTTAACAAAAGTCCCATAGAATCCTAAATATCTCCAAATACCATAAGAGTGGATTGTGATTGGGTCTCAGCCGTTGCAGCACGGAGTAATTGTAACTCACGAATTTGTTTTTTCAACATAGGTTTCCGTATATCTCGGTCTATTGTAACAGATAATCTAAGTAGAGCCCCAAACAACTACAGTAAAGCTATTTTATTAATTCTATCAGCACTTCCTAATATAGCCGTTGCCCGTTTAAAAAATTGTTCCATTAGTTCAAAAAAAATACCAAGTCCAGATGAAATAGGTGTACCTCCTAATTTTTTTATCTGTGAATATAAATCGTCTATATCACCTTTTGTTGTCTATGCTATAAAGTTAGCAGTGCCTACAAGATCCTATATAGCTTCTAGTGATCCTGGATCAGGTGTACTTAAAGCCGTGCTCGCTAATGATACGCCTACAGACACTTGTGGCAACCCAAAAACGACCGTAGAAGTGGTCTAAAGGACAATCTTCGCAATCCCTATTCCAGCACCCGCAACATTGGCTAAATATGTTGAAATATCGTCTTTTTGATTCTTACTTTTTAAAATATCCTTTTGCACTCTCACGATTTCTTTATAAGTTTCGCCTCCAGCGTCTAAAGCCTTCGCCTATTTTTCCTCTGTTGATGATCTCGATAATGACGACGCCTACTCCGCGGCCGCCATAAACTCATTCCACTATGTTTCTGTTGCTGTAAAAACCATTCCCCTATTTAAATCTACATCATACAATTCACTACCTATCAACTAGTCTAACTTATTTAATACTTCTTTTTCAATTCCTTCAGTTCCTTCAGTCTCTTTCATTTGTTTCAACATATCAGTTTTGATTTTTTGTTTCAACTCCTATACTTTTGTCGATTCTCTGGGAAATGCACCGATAAAAGCACCGCTGGTTAAATCCTCTTGTTCTAAATACTATTGACTATGCGGTTCAAATTCTGCTGCTCCTGGCGCGGAGCTCGATGCGCCAGGAGCAGCAGGAGCATTAGGATCAGGAGCAGGAGCAGCACCATTACTATCTTCATCTTCTTCATCAGTTCTTCTTATTTTTTTTACTCTTGCTTCTGTTCCTGCTCTTGACGCGGAGCTCGATGTGGAGCCAGGATGAGGAGCATTAGGATCAGGAGCAGCAGAAGCAGGAGCAGAAGCAGAAGCAGGAGCACCTGCACTTACCAATGCCGATTGTCTTCTTGATTGTTGTGGTGTTACAGCACCATCACTATCTTCATCTTCTTCATCTTCATCTGCTCCTGCTGCTTGTCCAGTTCTTCTTCTTTTTACTCCTGCTGCTTGTCCAGTTCTTCTTCTTTTTACTCCTGCTCTTGCTTCATCTGCTTCATCTGCTCCTGCTGCTGCTCCTTTTTCAGTTCTTCTTCTTTTTGCTGGTTGTTCTCCTGTTTCTTTTTTATTACTTTCAGTGCTTTCAGTGCTTTCAGTGCTTTGACTTTTATGCATATTGTATATTACTATACGTATCTATAAAAATGATACTTATTGTTTTTCCGAATCAACTGATTCAATCTTTACCTTCGTCCGTCGACAAAGTAATCCTATTAGAACATCCATTTTTCTATCAAAGGAAACAGGTGAAGTTTAATTAGCTTCGATGTGTGTATACAAGAGTCACACAGTCTCTGTGGGTGTAGCATATGGAACGCAAACATTCGATCCGATGGCACGACGCATCGAACCCTATCCCCTCCTCTTGGTTTTCATCCGATTCCAACATTCAAATTATGGATCCGGTGGATGACGAGTTACTTGATCAGGTCAGACAGGCCATCCACACAGCCGCGCCTAAAGCAACCATCCAAATCATAGAGTCTCCCCTGTTTCTTTTTAATCGAAATCAATTATAGGAATATGTTGATTCGAAACAGGATACGATGCGAAAAGTTCTTCATCACTCATCGTTTTATTCCTGGAGTCGCAAGCAGTTATAGGTGTTGATGACGAAGGATCATACATTGGAAGGTGGAAAACTCAGTTTCGACACCAGCAACCGCCAGCCGTTACGATCCAACGACGAACAAGATGTTCCCCGATCTCACAGATTTCTCCACACGAGAAGTTCCCGGCGTGCTGCGGCGATCCGTGATGCGTGTGCCTGGGTGAACAAACGATTTGGCGATCACCCCGGAGGGTCGGTAAAAGACTGGAAAGCCACCGAGAAGCGACTCAAGTGGTTTGCGCTTACTCATACATAGGCGTTGACTCTAAGGAACGAATATATAAAACACAAACTAGATAAGTTTGGAACATTTTAGGACGCCGTAGGATATGAATCAAATCCCAATTCTATCTTTCTGTATCACAGCAATCTCTCCCATTGTCTCAACAACGGTCTTTTGGATGTTTCCGATCTAGTGCAAAAAATAGAACATTGGTTTGACAAGACGAAACATCGCGACCGCACAAACGCTCTAGCACAGGTCGAAGGGTTTCTCCGTCAGGTCATCGGGTGGCGCGAGTTTTGTCGTTTAGCTGCCTGGAAATACCGCGATGTTCTCTGGAATTCAAACGGTCTTCGTGCTCGCAAACGTCTGAATCAGAATTGGTATGACGGAACAACAGGGATCAAACCGGTCGATGAGTCGATTCGGAAAGCATTCGATACCGGCTACCTCCATCACATCGAGCGGTTAATGATCGTGGGTAACTATATGACCCTATCGGGAATTCATCCAAAAGAAATGTATCGATGGTTTATGGAGTTCGCAATGGACTCCTATGATTGGGTGATGATCCTCAATGTGTTTGCGATGGCGTCTTATGCGGACAAAGGGACTGCTTTTACGAAACCATATATTTCATCTTCGAATTATATCCGAAAGATGACTCACTATGAAGTCTATCCTAACTGGACAGAGGATTGGGATTCTAAGTATTATAGTTTCCTTGCGAAACACAAGAAACTATTTAAAAAAAATCCGAGGTTGAACCTTATGATGAGTGGACTCAAGAAGCACCGGACTTCTTCCGAGACAAAAGAGTGATCTTACGTTTACGCGTGTTACTTCGCTTTTTATAACTGCGTCGTCTGCCTTCACCTCCATCATTTGTAGGGGCTAAGGCATGAGCATCAAGTGCGAGTCTTAATAATCCCCTCGCTGCGTCTGTTCTAGTTATATTCTACTGTTGTTTTATCAACCTTTCCTATTGTTGTTCCAGATACTAAAGTTTTTTACCTGTAGTATCTTTACGAATACAATCTTCCGCCGCTTTTAATGCCCGTTTACAATCGACCATATCTTTGGTATAGAATGGAATTTTATTGTTTACTCATCACTTGCTTTTCCAACATTTTTATATACTTCTTCAAAATCAGGTGATGGCGGGAAACTACCTTCATACCCCTTAGAAGTCTACTATAATCCTTCTAAGGTCGATACGACGTCATCTTCAATAGGCAATCGCAGTCTACTACTACTCGCGGCCAAACTTGCTATGCCCTTCTTATATATCGATTGAATCGTTTCAACATCCGGATCAATTTGTTCTGGAACAGATCCTTTCTTTTTACTAACTCTCAAACTTCGTATTTTGTCTCTTATGTCTCCTCTCCTTATTCCATTTTTCAATCTTTCTGCCTCTTCATTTGCTCCATCAATCATTTTTGGGTATTCTGCTCTAACTTTTACTTCTATATCCTCATAATATTTAGATAATAATTTATCTAATACTTCCTATGTCATTCCATCTACATTATCAATCGGAAATTCTGCCTTATCCACTAATGTTTTAATTTGTTTTTCAATCAAGGGGTTGTCCTAAAAGTATCGTAAGATTCTTTTTATGCACATTTGATGGATTATATTAACTATGGTGGCTGCTTTATCTTTGAAGAATTTCTGTTCTTTCTATTCTTTGAAATCTTTAAAGTGGGTCTACACCATCTCGGCAATATCCTATTCAGAAGATAATATATGATCATTTATATCCTACTGAATTTTTATATCCAATGCAGTAATTTCATCCACCGTTGTTCCGGCTAAAATAGGATATCTTTCTATTAACTTTCTAAGGTCTTCTCTGATACGACCTAACCTTGCTCTTAATAATGCGGCTTCATCCACTAACAGATCTGACATAGAATTGCGAAAAGGTGGATTATCGGGTGGACCCGGATTTCTGTTTTCCTATATTGAAGTGAATCCGTCTCCAAGGATGAGCCCCACATAGAATCTACTGTTTACCGTACCAATTTTTGCTTTATTCCCCTTCTAAGCCCCCCAAATTTTATTCACATTCATTAATTCTCCAAATGCGGATAATCGGTCTTTTGATTCAGAATTCTACTAGAGCAAATCGGTTAAACACTTACAATAACGAATGAACGGAACAATCGATAATATTCGATCTTTATAAGTATTCCATTGAAACTCCCCTTCTGCTATGGTATGTTCCGCAATCAATATCCTTTTGAAGATAATTTCAATAAATTTTCCAAGAAATGGGGGAAGAGACGATAATACCTATATTTCTGTAGGTTGATCTCTCGCATCAGACAAAGATAGTAACTTCGAATACATTCGTTTCATATTGGTAATCGATGCGAGATTCGACAGTAAGCCATAGAGAGAGTTGCCAATAAGATTAATGTTAATGGCATTTCCTATGTTAAAAAACACATGATAATCTTTGTTGTCAGTATCTTCTATTAATTGAATGTTAAATCTAAGTGTATCGTCTTCAGCTTGGTTCGGATAGAAAACGTTTAAAGTATGTGTTACTGAATCATCTATATTATACTAAAATGTCCACTACGAATTTCGATGTTGGATTGCCGTCGCAAGATACGCGAATAGAATGGAGGGGGCGCTCTTGTAATACCGTTTCTGATCTACTCCAGTCGATGAAGCACGTCCATCTACTAAGGTAGCACCTGTAAATGCTTCCTAAATACCTGCCTGACGAAGCATCTCGGATATAACTAAAGGAACGCAGCAATCAACAGTTTTATACACATATCCCTACAACAGTCCCTGTATCTTATCAGTAAATGAATCAGTGATTTCTAATAAATTTGGAGTCAAGGAATGTTCGATATACTCTGCCAAGTTACCCGAATCGTTTGCCATACAGAATGCTCTAAGATTTGGTAAAGTATATAATCCCCATTTATTTCGTTTATCTTCGATTCTATAAATGTCTGAGAATTTCACAATCAGTTCTGCCTAACCCATTCGGCGAAATGTGTCCAGGATTCTTGCGTCTGCTCCTTCTGCTCCTGCCGCATTCAATAATAATTGTTTCTAATACTCATATCCTTTGAATTTTTGATCGGTGATGATGGTTGGACACATATGGGCGATTTTGGACAGAATATCATATTGAATACTGAGAATTGTCATATATTTGTCTTCTGGAGACTGCTCTTGTGAAGTTATATATTTTACGTGACTCACTGGGTCGCCGAGCATTTCGTGGGATCGAGTCAAAAGGGTCGTTAGCATAATAAAATAAAAGAGATATGAATTCGCCAGAGTATCGGCACCTTCAGGATACAGTGGGCCCAGACTAGTATTGAGGGCTTCTTTAAACCGTTTTTTCATTTCTTGAGGGGAATACATTCCAATCAAACATTGGTTTGCGGGTGTTCCATTTAGAATTTTTTTTACAGACTCTTTTATATGCGTTTGGAACGATTCATCTAATAAGAAACTTTTACAAATATCTTCTAATTTTTTTTCAAAGTCGTGAACAGAATCCCATATGTTATACATCAAATTCAAGACAAAAAGAATGTTTAGATATTTAAATCTTTTATCTTCATTTATGTAAGTATCATTTCCTAGCATTAGCTGATGAATATACTCTGGAAACTCTCTAATTATAATTTGTAATTCAGTGAAATTTAATTGATTCTGGGCGACACTTGTACAAAACAAACTTGCGTCTCCTAATAGTTTAAATTTCATTGTAATTGCTTCATAAAATCCTTTATAGTGAATTCTATGACCCAGTCGATTTCCATCGATTCCGGTTAAATCCCTCCCTAATGACGGCTCAGGTTCACGTGCAGCGGCCATGGTATATCTCTTATAGTATACTAATATTGTTACCATGGCTCAATCTAGCAGTGCCTAGGAGATAGATTCGAGTGGAGCAAAAGAGCGGGGGGGGGAGATATTTGTTCACAATATTGGGAATGAAGTTGCAAACGGACAAATGAACTCCGCAACACTATCTTTGGATGATTCTTAGGATAGCACTAGTCCAAGTTCAAGTCCAGGGAGTGTTAATACAGTAGAAGATTCAGAAGTTCAATAGGGAGCAGCAGCAGCAGTACCAGAAAGACCAGAAGCAGTACCAGAAGCAGAACCAGAAGCAGAAGTCATAATGGCGTGCCAACAAGCAATGGCGCTCGCGATGACTCAAGCGATATCCACAATGAGTCTAGATGGAGACGAGCGCCTTACGAATCCATTTCCCGCTATATTCGAAATTATATCAACGTATTTCGATTCCATACCCTACACCGACAAATGTTCCAAACTTCTGGAAGACTTGCTTGCACTATATTCCTAGCTTGAGTATCACGATCTTGAAATCAGTGTGATGTTGTTTGGATAGGATGATGGTATTGGACCAGCGAGTGGTGCTGGACAAGGTGGCGATGTATTATTGAGGCTTAAAAATGCATTGGGCATCATTATAGATGGCGCAAATGGATAGATAGACTATTTTGTGTTTAAACATAAAACAATTCTTACGTAGCTAATTTCCGTGATGCATGTGTGTATGCGACACCTATCATTAAGTTTTATGTAAGACTATTATAATTAGAATGGCAGCATCAGTTGGAATGGATGAAGGAGGAATTAGTCCAGTAGCAGAACCTATGTATTTACCAGAGAAAGCTCTCGTAGATTTTATATAGCATTGCGTAGCAATTGACAAAGAAAGTTGTATCGATACCTTAGTGGAATGTTATGTTAGGTTGGAAGAGGGTAGAGCTACTTCTGGTGGTAGTGCTGTTGCTTCTGGTGGTGATGATGATGCGACATCTATAGCAGGACAGCCACAAGAAGCAGCTTCTGGTGCCGGTGGAGGTTCGGTTGTATGGACAAGGGGTGAGAATCCCTATGTAGATGCAGCAAATGAATTATATGAGTG
>Ga0222650_1000290_pt1 | contig 42327 bp, 47 predicted proteins | sample AntAcemetagen367_FD_179820 | JGI IMG/M metagenome (GOLD analysis project Ga0222650, IMG submission 179820) | Saline water microbial communities from Ace Lake, Antarctica - #367 | ecosystem: Environmental > Aquatic > Non-marine Saline and Alkaline > Saline | place: Antarctica: Ace Lake... | reverse complement strand
CCGACCGCCACTCCGGCGACAACCTCGCGCGCGACTCCCCCCCCTCGTCCGTCCGGAGCCGTCGTCGAAGCCGCCCCCGACGCCCGGCGCAACCCGCCTCCGATCTACCCCGAAACTGCGCGCCGCAACGGCTGGGAAGGCAGGGTCCTCGTCCGTGCCACCATCACCACCCTTGGCACGGTCAGCGCCGCCAGCATCGTCGGCTCCTCGGGCTACGGCGTGCTCGACAGCGCCGCCGTCTCCGCCGTCCGCCGCTGGCGCTTCCGCCCAAAGACGGTTGGCAATCAGCCCGTCGAATCCACAATCGAAGTCCCCATCGATTTCTCCCTCCGCCGCTGATTTTGTCTTGGCCTGCGGCGGAACCAGGAATCGATTCGGGAATCAGTATTTATACGGGACCCCGTGGTGGGCTTCATTTTCAAGCACCCCTCTGCTGAGATGCTTGGCCTCTGGGAGATGATGTTGGTCAAATTCGTCTTTCTCCCGAACGTCCAGCAGCAGAGCTCCGTTTTCAATGAGTTCCTTTGCCTGCTGCGGCGGGATTTCTCTAATGCGAGAGCGGGCTTCGTTTGCGAGTCGAATAAAGTCTTCAGAATGGGCGGTCATGAAAAGAGAAAAGGTTTTTACTTGGCGAAGTAGAGCTTAGGAATTCGTCGAGTGCATTCTTTGGAAAATGAAATGCCAGACTAACCCGATCACTATCGTGAGAAGCCCGGCGATCCAGACTTTCGTATCGACCCAGAAGGCTAGAAAGACACAGGAGAAAAGGCCGCACCAAGCAAACAGGGGCGGATAAAGCCGGTCCTGCTTCGGAAGGCGCAATGCGGCCAGATTTGTAATAGCGTAATAGATCAAAACGGTGAACGCGCTGAACGACCAGGTGAGTTTGACGTTTCCAACAAGACTGAGAGCAGTGATGGCGGCACCAACGCCGATCACTGCGGCAACCGGGGTGGTCTTCGCCTTGTTCAAACCAGAGAAAATCGAGGGTAAGTCACCGCGTCGTCCCATCGCGAGTGCGACGCGTGACAGTCCGAGCACGAGGTTCAGAAGGACGCCTAGCATCGCGGTCATTGCCCCCAAACCGACGATGCGCGCGATTGCAGGATGTCCGATGGACTGAAGCACGGTTTCCAACGGCGCGGCGTCTTTTAGCGTGGCCTCACCCAAGGGCATGGCTCCATACGCACCAATCGCAGCAATGCCAACCGCCAGATAGAGCACCGCGGAGAGAATCATCACCGCAATGATTGCGGCAGGGATCACTCGGCGGGGGTTCTTGACCTCCTCGCCCATCGTTGCGATGCGACCGTAACCGGTATAGGCGACAAACATGAGCCCGCAGGCTTGAAGAAACCCTCCCATGGAACCCTCTCCTTCCGGCAGGATCGGGAACAGGTTTTCCCGACCCGATGTGTAAACTGCGGGTAATGCAAACACCACAAAGAGCCCAAGCGCGAACAGGGTGGCAGACACGACCGCAATATTCGCAAAATTTGATCTCTTCATTCCGCTCAATACAAGAACGGTCACGGCGACCGAAACGAGCACGCCAAGCGCCATCACGGAAAATTGTTTCAGCCCGAAAACATGGATGAAATACCCGCCGAATCCGAGTGCCGCCGTAGCGGCCGACGCCGATTTGGCCCAGAGAAACATCCAGCCAGCGGAGAATCCAAGCGAAGGACTCAGATATTTGTAGCCGTATTCGTAGGTTCCTCCGCTGACGGCGTGAGCAGCGGCCAATTGGGCGCTGCTGAGTGCGTTGCAGACCGCCACCAATGCTGCCACCACGATGGCAAGAACAACCGAAGGGCCGCTGACACCCGCAGCCACCCCGATACTGACAAAAACACCGGTGCCCATCATCGCCCCCAGTCCCATCATAGTGGCTCCGAAGACGCCCAGTTCTCTCTTCAGAAGGGAATGCGATGTGGGCGCGTTTTTGGATGTCATGATTTGCGATATTCGATTACGCAATTCGTTTACGAGAATCGTTAAAGCATCATAAGGGGCATTTTCTGTCAAAAAGAATCTCCCTTCCTCCCTCAGAAAGACTGCCTCCCCGGGCCGATTCAGGACACTTCCCGAAAAAGCTCGCGCAGTTTTGCACGTATCTCCTTGAGAGCTTCTTTCCCCTCGGCTGTGATTTTGTAAATCCTGCGACGGCGACCGCTCCCTTCGTCCTGGCCTTTGATCCACCCATCCTTCTCCATCGCTCGAAGCAGGGGATACAGGGTGCCTGGGCTGATCTTGTAACCATGATGGCGAAGCTCCTCGATCATCCAGTTTCCGCACAATCCACCCTCGGCGGTATGGTAAAGAACGTGCATGCGGATGAATCCGCTCAGAAGGCGTTGCAGGGGTCTGCTCAGGGAGTTCATGAATATAGGAGAGTCTCGTTAAGCGCGCGGGTCGGATCACGAGCATAAAACAAATTTCCGTTGCCCGCACCCTATAAACGATTAGCGTAAACGGAATCCGTTTATCAAATAACCCGACCAGTCAATGAGACTGACAGCGTGGGCCGAAAACAAGAGCCGGAAGGGACCATTCCGCCAGAGAGAATCGCTCGCTTTATTGTTTTGGCCGCTCACATTCTATCAGGTTGGTCTTTTGTGTCCGGCAGCGCAATAAATTCGATCCGACAACGCGCTACTCGGGAGGCATCGCGGGGGTGATGCCTTGATCAATGAGCGTCTTGAGTTTCGCGGCGTCCAGGGATTCGACATGGCCATCGGCATACAGATAGTTTGACCGCCCTTTGGTGCGATCTGTGGACGCCTGCCCTCTGCGAAAACGATCAGGAGTGATATCCACCAGCACCGAAGTCCAGTTGTTCCACACCTCCGAGTGGGTGTGATCCGCCCCGATCCCAAATTTCTGATCTGAGACCACAAAGGCCAGAAGAGTCTGGGAGAGTTTTGGAATGAGCGGGAGGCGGTCAAACTTCGTCACGATATTCCCGTCACCATCATAGGAGGGATTGAAAATGATGCTGTTCAACGTGTAGCTCGTGCCTTTCTCTTTGAGCCGCTTTTGCGCAAAGGGATCACCGGGGCAAATCCGCACTTTGTCCACGTCTTCCAGATAGCTAGCGAGACTGTAGATCCACGACTTGTTGTTACCGGTGTGCGATGTCTTAGGCAGACGCCCTGAGTTCTCTGCCGCGTAGATCGTGATAGCCATTCCGATTTGCCGCAGGTTGGAGGCGCAGGAGGTTTGTTTTGCTCTCACCAAACCTGCCTGCACTGCGCCAAAAGAGAGACTGAAGAGCAAAGCCACCACCACGAGCACCACAAGCAGTTCTAATAGAGTGAAGCCTTTGCGCCGGGTAAACTGGATGGGACGACGCATCACGAGCGCCGCTGGCGGCGCGCCATCACGAGAATTCCAGCGCCTGCGGCAAGGAGAAGCGCACTGGAAGGCTCAGGAACCACGTTGAAGACAAAAGTCGACGACCCTGACTGGAATCCATCAACAACATGGGTTCCCGACATGGTAATTTCGACTTCGTAGATTCCCGGCGCGCTGAACGCGACATTGAAGTGCTGGTGTGCTCCCGGAGCCTGGAAGAAAAAGTCCGCGCCAGTGATCCCGTCGGACGAAGCCCACAAAAAGGTCAGATTGCCATCAGGAAAGTAGTAAACTGAAATGTCTCCAGGAGCATTGAGACCGGTGAGAGAGAACGTCAAATCGCCAACCCAGTCGAGCACCGCCAAATCCTCCGTGGCCCAGCCCATGTAAGGGACACCCGCGAGCGGATTTGTGGGAAGACGCCAGAAAGCTTCTCCAGCTCCCACGCCGATCGGATCCCAGCTTGAATTGGCGTTTCGGATTGCCTGGGTCTCGGGAATATTGGGAACGACGAGCGTGAGATCAGCCGTGTCGAACTCTTCATCGGGGCGGGGGGTGCCATCCACCGTGCCGCCTTCGATGTGCCAATGCGGATGGACTTCAAAGCCGCTCCCTTCATCTTCATAGGCCATGCCGATGTCGCCGTGTCCCTCCGTCCAAAGGGCTTGAGCAGAAACCCTCGCGGGGAGGGCAAGAACAAGGGCGGTAACGGCAGGCAAAATGAGTCGGGTGATGTGCATGACAGTGAAAATGACAGTTCATTCTCAGTAAGGCAAGTCCTTTTTGATAATTAATTCTCATGTGGTGTTGGATAGGATTGCGACAAGCCCTATAGGTGTCGGATTCGATCGGGGTGAAAGATGGAGACAACCCTCCCATTTGGTATGGGGATTGGATGCTGGCGGAAACGCGGGACATTTCTCTGTCGCTCTCTAAGATCCCTCACGGAAGACGGATACGCGGTTGTTGAGGAGGTGGTTAAGGACACTGGTTTTGCCAGCTCCGAGGAAACCGGAAAGGACGGTGACGGGTAGCTTTTTCATTTTCATTTTCGATTTTGGATTGGTTTGCAGCCGCAGTTTTGGGCGAGTCGAGGGTGCCGTCTTTTTCGGAAACGAAGTCGCCGTTGCGGATGAGTTCTCCGTCAACTTCTAGGTCGCTGAGATCGTTCACGATCACCCCGAATTTTTTTGCGGTGTTGTGATCACGGATTATGCGCGACAGAGTGGTGGTCTTGCCTGCGCCAAGAAAGCCAGTAAGAAGAGTCACTTTCATTCAGGCAAGACCTCGTGGAACTTGGGAGGAATGATGATGAAGAATCGGACGGGGACTAACCATGTCCAGCAAGCACGAGAAGCGGGCTTCAAAATTGAGAAGCTCGCCATCCACGGCGAACGCGAACCGATAAATCCCGCTCACAATGCATTGGGGACGTGTCAATTGATCGATGTGGAGAGTCCTTTCGTGAAGATTCACTTTAATTTGCGGGCGGGTCGTCAGGGACTCGAAGTAACGCAGTCGCTCATCCGGGGTGCGAAGGGCGTGGGCCGAGAAGGTGGGAAACAGTGTAGCCGTTTCTGCGTAAAGCTCGGCGGCAGCCTGGACGTTGCGGTCATTGATTGCAGCTATCCAAACTTTTAACACGGAATGGGGGTCGGAGGAATTCATGCGGCAGCGGTAACGATTTCCTCGAAGTGAGCTCGAGCATTCTCCTGGAGTTGAGTTTGATCGAGGCGCACACCAATCAGTACGGCGCACGGCGGGACGGCAGGCTCCGCCAGCAGCGGAAACATGGTGGGCTGGGGCGGCGTGTCGTCGGTGCGTTGGAAGATAAAGTTGAGATCGGGAAGTTCCGAGAGCTGACAGACTCCCTTAACCCGGAGAACGGATGCCGGAAGCTGGCGGAGCCATGCGGTGAGCGCGGAGCCAGCGACTTTCGCCGGCAGATCAATCTGGACTGCGACGAACCCATGGGAGAGATGATGATGTTGGCGGGGCGCGAGTGAGAATTTCTTTTTCGCCGTGACTAATGAATAGACTTCCCCGTCCGGCATTCTGCTCCATGCGGTGGTAAGATCAGCAAGTTCCCCGGCAAACTTTTCCGAGCCGGTTTCGAGTGCGCGAGGATTCATCCATTCCAGGTCCGATCGGACACGGGCAATCCGCTCTGGCTGCTCGCTGTCAAGCCGGGTGAAGACAAGGTGGCTGGCGCTTTCGGCTTGGAGGCGTTCGAGATCATTGTGCCACGCGCGATTTTGCCAGCGTTTTATATCAATGACGCCGACCTGGATGAGTGGAAAAAATTTCGCCCGCAACTGCACATGAGCCACGAGATGTTCGATCAGGGAAAAAGGATCGGTCGTGCCATTAGCCTCAATGAGCACGACTCGATTTGGCTTTTCCGGCATGGCGAGAAGCGTGTCGATCAATTCATGGATGGAATCGCAGCAGACGCAGTTGCCATTGAGTGGAATGACTTCTTTAGCGAGGAATTTGAGGGACGATGCATCGATCTTCGCGTTTTGGTAATCGTTGATGACAACAAAGGGCTCCAAGCCGCGCGCTTCCAAGAGTGGCAGGAGATTTCGTAGAAAGGTGGTTTTTCCTGAGCCGAGAAAGCCGACAAGAAGAACGGTGGGAGCGGGCAGGGCGGGTGTTTTCATAAGAAGAGATTTGTAAGTCTTTACGGTGATGTCTCCAGGTAAGCCAAGCCAAAGGCTTTGATTGCCGCACGCAGACTGCCCAAGCCGCTGAGTCGGCGCGAAGAGAGATGCAGGGTGAGCCCGCAATTCTCCAGAAACGTCGGCTCCCGGGCCACGACGGTCTCCGGCGTTTCCCCGCTGTAAAAGGTGCAGAGAATAGCGGCCACCCCTTTGACAATGGCGGCGTCGGCATCCATCCTGTAAATGCAGAGTCCGTTGCGGAATTCGGGACAAAACCAGAGCTGCGAAATGCAGCCGGGAAGGAGATTTTCTTTGGTATGAAGCGAATCAGCCAGGACGGAAAAACGACGGCCCAACTGGATCAGATACGTGAAACGTTCCTCGACGCCCGGAAGGAGGAGAAGATTTTCCGTAAAGGTGCGTTCTTTGTCCTCGATACTCATAATTCTGTGGGATTCGAGCGGTCGCCATAAATGGCGACGGGATCGAACGCCTTGACGGTTTCGACGAAAACGAGTTGTTTTCCTGCGTCAGCGGCACAGGGGACGCTGCGATAAAAGCAACTGCGGTAGCCGACGTGGCAGCTCGCGCCAGAACCGCCGACTTCAACGCGAAGCCAGACGCAATCCTGGTCATCATCAATGCGCATTTCGCGAACTCGCTGGACGAGGCCACTGGTGGCTCCCTTGTGCCAAGGAACAGCACGGCTGCGGCTCCAATAATGTGCTTCGCCGGTCTCGATCGTTTTTTTCAAAGCCTCTGCGTTCATGTAGGCATGCATGAGCACTTCACCGGTGGCGTAGTCGGTTGTGATCACTGGCATGTGGCCGTTGGCGTCAAATTTCGGGGCGAGTTCAGTGCCTTCTTCGACTTGCTCGATGGAAATGCGGGGATGAAAGGGAATGTTCATGAAAGCTCGTTTGCGATGGAATGAATGACTGATGGCCAGTCGCCCTGCGTGGGTTGCCGGAATAGACGCGCGGCAGAATACCAAGGGGTGGTTGAGCCTATAAGGCCCCATCGCCAATCCGGAGTGCGCGTAAGGAGAATCCATGTGGCAACGCCCAGCGAAGCCGCGAGGTGGGCCACGGCGGTCTCGGTTGGTCGCTGGCGCGAAGCGAGGGCGCTGGTCATGAATTTTCTTTTCCCTTCAGGCCCAGTTTTTTGCTCAGACCGGCCAGGCATTCTTTCCAGAAATCGCGCGTCATCGCCTCGTAGCGGACGACTTCCGGGTTGATTTTAGAGGTGTAAAAGACATTGCTCGGTTGGGCCAGCAGTTCTTCGTAAAGGGACTGGCGGAGGTAGGTGCGCACCTCGTCCGGACCTGCGAGGCGGGAGCGCGGGTCGAGCCCGTCGGCTTCCGCTTCCAGGGCGGAAATCGCGGCTCGCAAATCGTCTGCGCCGAGCAGCAGATTGATTGCCTTGGCGGCATCGAGATGCGGCACGACGAGGGCCATCAGGCGGGACACCACGCGCCGGATTTCTCCGGGCCGATCCGCAATCTTCCGCAGGGCGGCGTTGGCTGCCGACGGAACGACTTCGAAGGATTCGGAACTACTGCGAATTCTCATAGAGTTTTTGCCTCCCGCGAATGTTCCGACAATTGGCGCGCGATTTCCTGCCAGCGATCGAGAAGCGTATCGGTTGGTGAAGTCGTTTTGCACGCCAGCCCGAGGCTGGTTTCGATCTCATCCAATTCGCGGCGCAATTGCATCAGCGGGTCATGGCCACGAGGCACCTTGCCGACATGCCTGATGTCACGATTAAGTCTGGGAAGAAATGTGGCCAGTTGGGGCGCAAAGGTTTCATAACATTGCGAACAGCCCATCTTCATGACGGAGCGCAGGGTCTCGTCGTCTTCAGGAAGCTGCTCTTTCGGGGTGGCGGCCCACCAGGTTCCGACCGGGCGGTATTCGGCGCTGCCGCCGGCCTGAGCCCAAGCGCCCACCATGTTGTCGCGGGTGGCGAGCCAGAAAAATCCCTTGGAGCGCAGGAGTCCGGGCGAGTCGCGGTGGAGGAAATCCCAGAAGCGTTTCGGATGAAAGGGCCGTCGGGCGCGAAAGACAAAGCTGCCGATGCCGTATTCCTCGGTTTCGGGGGTGTGGACGCTGTTCAGTTCCTTGATCCAACCGGCGGAGGACTGGGCTTTTTCCATATCGAAACTTCCGGTGTCGAGGACATCGCCAAGGGAGACGCGGCCGCGCTCGGAATCCACAATGCGGGCGGCGGGGTTGAGCTTGTGCAGGATGGCGCGAAGCTCGGCGCGTTCTTCGGCACTGACCAGGTCGGTTTTGTTGATGATGAGCACGTCGGCGAATTCCTCCTGGTCAATGAAGAGATCGGCCAGGGTGCGCTCGTCCTCCTCGCCGAGGGCGATGTTGCGCTCCTTGAGGGATTCGGCTTGCTCGAATTGCTCGAGGAAATTCGCCGCGTCCACCACGGTGACCATGGTGTCGAGACGAGTCAGTGTTTGCAGGCTGCGCCCTTCCTCGTCGGCAAAGGTGAACGTCTGCGCGACTGGCAGGGGCTCGGAAATCCCGGTGGATTCAATAAGGAGATAGTCGAAGCGCCCCTCGTCCGCGAGGCGGGTAACTTCTTTGAGTAAATCTTCGCGCAGGGTGCAGCAGATGCAGCCGTTCGACATTTCGATGAGTTTTTCCTCGGTGCGGGAAAGTTCGGATCCGCCATCGCGGACGAGGGAGGCGTCAATGTTGACCTCGCTCATGTCATTGACGATCACGGCAACACGGCGGCCTTCGCGGTTGTTGAGGATGTGGTTAAGGACGCTGGTTTTGCCAGCTCCGAGGAAACCGGAAAGGACGGTGGCGGGTAGCTTTTTCATTTTCGATTTTGGATTGGTTAGCAGCCGCAGTTTTTGGGCGAGTCGAGGGTGAGCCGGATCCGTCGGGCATTGTGCTGGGTGACGGGTGCGCTGCGATGGATGAGGGCGTTGTCCTCCTCGCCGGACTCGCAGCGGGCGATGCGCGTGAGCCCGTGGCGGATCAGTAAATTCCCGTCCGGGTGCCGGGCATCGCATCCCCAAAAAAACATCTGCTGATGCAGGCATCCACACGCGTCGCGGACAAGACTACGGCGTTTGGAGGGAGCGACGGATGGCACTTCGGGAAGGAATAAATCAGGCATAACAAAAGAAAAAACTCGCTCTCAATTTCCCTAATTGATAATTGACTCTCAATTATCGTCAAGGGATATTTGCCGCTTCAACCAAACAAAGTCATTCCGCGCTATTTTATGAAACATCGAATCAACACTCCGAAATCGAAAATTCGCCTGCGCGCATTTTTCTATGCCGCACTCACGCTCCTTGGCACCACGGCCTGGGCGGAACCGCCGGTCCATCAAGATAACAATCAGCCAGCTATCGATTGGCTGCATGCGGATGGCCTTACTGGTGATTGGGGCGGGTTGCGAACAACACTCCAAGATCGCGGGGTGGAGATTTTCGGCGGCTACACCGCAGAGGTGTGGGGCAATACCACCGGGGGGATCGAACAAGGCGCGGTTTACACGGGCCTGCTCGATTTCGGGGTGAACCTCGATTTGGAAAAAGCCATTGGATGGGAGGGAGGCAGCGTGAGCACGACCTGGCTTTGGCTCAGCGGTCGCGATGCCAGCGAAGATCTCGTCGGGAATTTCCTTACTATCTCGAATATCGAGGGTTTCAACACGCTCCGCATGTTGGAGCTGTGGTTTCAGCAAAATCTCCTCGATGACAAAATTTCCCTGCGCCTCGGACAGCTTACGGCGGATAGCGAATTTGTGATTTCCGACTACGCGGGCACATTCATCAACAGCGCTTTCGGCTGGCCTGCATTTCTCTCCACGAACCTCCCGGCTGGAGGTCCAGGCTATCCGATGGGAACTCTCGGCGCACGGCTCGCGCTCAATCCGGTGGACTGGTTCACCTTTCAGTCCGCCGTTTTCCAAGGCAATGTTTATGATCAGAATGTCAATCGCCACGGCTTCCGCTGGCGTCTCGACGGCGAGAATGGCTTCCTGTTTCTCAATGAAGCCCAGGTGCGCTGGAATCAGCGCGACGAGGAAACCGGGCTGCCTGGACAAGGTAAGGCCGGCATGTGGATTCAAACTGGCGAACTCGCGGACACGCTTTCTGAGAGCACAAATTCGGGCAACTCCGGCTGGTATTTCATTCTCGACCAAATGCTCTATCGGGAACCTTCCGCCGAGGTTCCGGTCGTGGCCGCAAACTCCAAGGATGGAAAATCCGCGGTTGATTCCCCTGGCGCCAAGTCTTTCAAGACTCCGGTTATTTTGGAAAAATCCGACCAAGGGCTTGGCTTTTTCGGACGGATTGCCTTCACCAAGGAAGATCGCAACTTTGTGAACTTCTACTTCGATACTGGTCTCACTTACAAGGGTCTCATTCCGAGCCGGGACGATGACATCATTGGGATCGCCTTCGCTTACGCCCAGTTGGGTAATACTGCCCGGAATTCGTTGATTGGGGAAGGCTCCGTAGGCGTAGGTGCGGAAATGGTGCTTGAAGTGACCTATCAATGCCAGGTCACTCCTTGGCTGGTGGTTCAGCCAGACATCCAATACATCATCAACCCAGGCGGCACCCAGGATTTCGATAATGCCTTTGTGATTGGAGGACGGGCGGCAATCACATTTTAAGCTCCTAACCTTCCGGCCCTTGGCAAGGTATAACACGCGATCCTAAGGCGACGGCACGGTTCCTTCTCAGGAATACCTGATTACTGAGGAGGCATGGCGGGATTAATGCCTTGATCAATGAGCGTTTTGAGTTTCGCGGCGTCCAAGGATTCGACATGGCCATCGGCATACAGATAGTTTGACCGCCCCTTGGTGCGATCTGTGGACGCTCGACCCGTGCGAAAACGATCAGGAGTGATATCTACGAGAACCGAAACCCAATTCCGCCACTCCTCCGAGTGGGTGTGATCCGCCCCGATCCCGAATTTCTGATTCGATACAACAAAGACCAGTAGGGTTTGCGAGAGTTTAGGGATTCGCAGGAGGCTATCAAATTTCGTCACGATGTTCCCATCCCCGCCGGACTCGCAGCGGGCGATGCGCCTGAGGCCGGGGCGGATAAGCAGAGTTCCCTCCCGATGCCGGGCATCACATCCCCAGAAAAACATCTGTTGGTGCAAGCAGGCACAGGCGTCGCGCACCAGGCTACGCAGGCGCCAAGGGGAGGCGATGGGCTCTTTGTAATTGGGTGATGAAAACATCGTAAAAACGAGAAGACGGTATCAGATTCATGAATTGATACTTGACTATCATCTTTCGTCAACGTGAAATTCGTGCATGGCCTACCGAACCCGCCAACGCGAAGCGATTTTTACTGTAGTTATCTCCTCGGCGCGGCCCCTAACAGCGCAGGAGATCTGCGAGGAGGCTGGCAAATCCGTGGAAGGCCTTGGGATAGCCACCGTCTATCGGGCACTCAAGCAAATGGTGGAAGAGGGACAAGTCCGCCATATCGAGCTTCCTAGCGTCCAGCCGCATTATGAGAACGCTTCGCGCAGCCACCATCACTTTTTTCTTTGTGAACAATGCAATCATCTTTTTGATCTCGCGGGCTGCCTTCGCGGGATTTCAAATCTTCTGCCCAGCGGATATCGCATGAAGCGCCACGAGATTGTCATCTACGGCGATTGCGATGGGTGCGTGAGCCGAGGCTGAGGAAATCTCGCGGTTAGCTCACCTCTCTTTTCCACGTTAGTGCAAATTATTTGCGGAAAGATTTGACATTAAATTATCAATTTGCAAAGTCTGCCCTCCTTTATGAAAACCATCAAAACCCAAATCCTGTTGGATTAAGAGAATGTTTATTGAACGTCGGGAACAAATAACTGATATTGAAAACGCAAGTTCAATAAACTATCTCCTCACTCACTCACTCACTCTCCCTCCATCCCATTTATCTCTATGAAAATCCTCCATCAACTCAGTTTGGGCCTTGTCGTTTGCGCGTTCTCAACCGCTTCGGTCAAGGCAGCCACCGTCAATATCGTCGCCGCAGAAAATTTTTACGGGGGCGTCGTTCAGCAAATCGCGGGCGATTCGGCGCAAGTGACGAGCATCCTCAATAATCCGAATCAGGATCCGCACGAGTTTACGACCGATGCCGCGACGGCCAAGGCCGTGGCGGATGCCGACATCGTGATCTACAGCGGCATCGGCTATGATGACTGGATGAAGAAGCTCCTCGGTGCCCGAGGCAAACCGGAACGGGTCGTGATCAAAGTCGCCGACTTGATTGGAGCGAAAGACGGCGACAACCCCCACATTTGGTATAATCCGAAAACCATGCCCGCGCTCGCGGTCAAAGTGGCCGACCTCTTGAAAAAGCCCGACGGTCTTGCGGCCTTCCAAAAATCGCTGGAACCTCTCACGGCGAAAATTGCCGCGATCAAAGCGGCGAAGGCGGGAACGCCCGTGACGGCGACGGAACCCGTTTTTGGTTACATGGCCGATGCACTGGGATTCAAAATGGAGAACAATGAATTTCAGGTTGCGGTGATGAACGATACCGATCCCAGCTTCCAGCAAACCGCTGACTTCGAGAAAAGCCTGACCTCGAAGACGGTTAAAATTCTTTTTTACAACAGCCAGGTCACCGACCCAACGACAGCGCGTCTGCAGGCTGTCGCCAAAAAGCACGACGTTCCAGTAGTCGGAGTCACAGAAACGCAGCCGCCCGATGCAAAGAGTTATGTGGATTGGATGCTGGCGGAACTCAGCGAAGTGGAAAAAGCCCTGGGTAACAATTGACCGCCGCGCTTTCCATCAAGGACGCGGGCGTGCGGCTGGGAGGGCACGACATTCTGCGTGGGGTGAACGCGCAGATTGAACCGGGTGAGTTTGTCGGCGTGTTCGGGCCGAATGGCGCGGGCAAATCCACCCTGATGCGCTGCGTGCTCGGGCTCACTCCGCTTTGTGCCGGAAGCATTTCGCTCTTCGGCGAACCTCCGGGGCGGGCCAATGGCTGTATCGGCTACATGCCGCAAAGCCGGGCGAGTCTTGAAAGCACCTCCCTCAGCGCCCGATCTCTGGTGACGGCAGTCGAGGGCGGAGATCGCTGGGGATTTCCTTGGAGCAACCGCGCTTCTCGGGAAGAAGTCGAGAGAGCGATGAAATTGGCCGGGGCCGAGGAGTATGCCGACCGACCATTTTCCGTTCTTTCCGGCGGTGAAAAACAACGTATCACGCTGGCGCAAGCCTTGCTGGGCAAACCGCGACTGCTCATTCTCGATGAACCTCTCGCGAGTCTGGATCCGCGAAATCAGATGCGGATGGTCGAATGCATTGCGGGTATCAAAGCCGCCACCGGGGCGACGATTTTGTTCATTGCCCACGACATCAATCCCCTTCTCGGCCACATGGACCGCGTTCTCTATGTCGCGGGCGGGAGCGCAGCCATTGGCCCCGTGGATGACATCGTTTCCAGCGAATCGTTGAGCAGGCTCTATGGCGCGGAGATCCATGTGGTTCGCGCCGAGGGGAAAATCTTCATCGTTGCGGCTGAGGGCAACGTCACGGAGGCAGCCCGGCATGATTGAGCAAATCCTGAACTTTCTGTCGTATGACTTCGTGCGAAGCGCTCTGATGGCGGGCTCGTTGGCCGGAATCCTTGGCGCGGTGGTCGGGTATTTCGTCGTGCTGCGGCAAGTCAGTTTTGCGGCTCATGCCCTCGCGCATATCGGTTTCACTGGCGCAACAGGGGCGGCTTTGTTCGCATTGAGTCCCCTTGAAGGAATGCTCATCATCTCGGTTCTAGCGGGAGGGATGATGGGAGCATCCGGCAATCGAATCCAGCGCAGCGAAATTGCGATTGGCATGGTCCTTTCCATTTCCCTCGGCATCGGCACCTTGTTTCTTGCCCTCTACAAGGGCTTCGCGGGGCAGGCATCCGCCATTCTGTTCGGAAATATCTTCGGCGTTTCCCACCTCCAGATTTTTCAGACGCTCATTCTTGCGGCGATCAGCCTCGGCGCTTTGCTCATTTTTTCGCGAAGGCTTCTTTTTGCGAGCGTCCAGCCCGATCTGGCAGAAGCGCGGGGCATTTCTTTGTCGGTTTTGTCGGTGGCCTTCATGGTGATTCTGGCGGTATCGGTAACCCTCGCCAGCCAAGTTGTTGGCATCCTGCTTGTCTTCTCTCTGATTATAGGACCGGCTGGCATCGCTGCCCGGATTTGCCGTAATTTTTGGGCAGGCATTACCAGCTCTGTAGCAATCGCGCTATTCTCGGTCTGGAGCGGCATTCTTCTTGCCTGCCTCACCAATTGGCCACCCAGCTTTTGGATTACCACCATCCTCTTCGTTCTCTACCTGATCACCGAGACCGTTTGCCGCTTCATCCTTCGGATGGAGCGATAGGCATTCTCACCAACCCGGAAAACACCAAATCAAACAATAATACCATGAGCAAAACACTCGAAGAATTCCTCGCCAGCGAACCCAGGGCCGCCGCAAAAATCGAACACGCTATCCAGGACTTCAAACACGCCCGTAATGATCTGACTCACGCCATTGCAGACCTCAAACACGCGAAGCAGGACACGGCACACGCCTTGAAGGACTTCGATCATCTGATCACTGATTTCAAACACGCGCTCGCTGATTGGGAGGCTGGCGGAAAAAAAGCCGAACACGCCAAGACCGATCTTGAGCATGCCGGTAAGGACAAAAATCACGCAGAAAAAGACCTCGAACACGCGCTCAAGGACATTGGCCATGCGTTGAACGATTTCAACCATGCAACCCGCGATCTCGCGCACCTCGATTCCGACCTCTCTGCCGTTGTTGCACTGGCAAAAAAAGCCGGTGTCACCATCACTTTGGCTGAGGCCAAGGTTTACGTGGCGGCTCAAGCCAAAGGCTGATCAATCGCAAAATAAATTTGTAGAGCGGGTCAGGGTTAGCTCCTCCCCGTTCTGCCCACCACCCTATCATGACTAAACAAACTCTCGTCCCCGTGACCGTCCTGACCGGCTTTCTTGGTTCAGGAAAAACCACCCTTCTCAACCGCATTCTCACCGAACAACATGGCAAACGCATCGCCGTGATCGAGAACGAATACGGCGAAATCGGTATCGACAATGAACTCGTCGTGAATGCAGACGAGGAGATTTTCGAGATGAACAACGGCTGCATCTGCTGCACCGTCCGGGGTGATCTCATCCGCATCCTTGGCAACCTCATGAAGCGGAAAAATAAGTTTGACCATATCATGATCGAGACGACCGGGCTGGCCGATCCCGCACCGGTCGCACAGACTTTTTTCGTGGATGACGAGATGAAAGAGAGCTTTGCGCTGGACGCCATTGTGACCGTCGTGGACGCCAAGCATGTCTGGCAGCACATTGAGACAAGCAGCGAATGCCAGGAGCAAATTGCCTTTGCCGATGTGCTCCTCCTCAACAAGACCGATTTGGTGACACCTGCGGAACTTGACCAGCTCGAAGCCCGCATTCGTTCTATGAACGCGACTTGTAAGATTCACCGCACCCAGAACGCAGAAGTCGGCATGGATCACCTGCTGAATGTTCGCGCATTTGATCTGGATGCGAAGCTGGAATTTAATGCACACTTTCTTGACGAGGAAGTGCCCTTCGAGTGGGGCGGAGTCTTCGCGCTGGATGCGGGCGACTATCAACTTGCCCTTCATGCCGGCCCAGACCCGTCGATCAACGCCCTCTTTCTGCCCCTCTCGCAGAACAACGACGAGTCCTACGATGCTGCGAAAAAAGAAGCGATCATCACCTTCGCCGATGATGGTGTTGTTCGGGAAAGCGGCTCGACGTTTTCCCCTGACCGGGAACTGGCGACGCTCTTGCTCGGAAAAGATGGCGCGACTTACACATTAAAAATCGAGACGGCCGGCTTCTGTGCTCTTTTCACCCAGCACGGCCCCGAGGAATTTAACCTCCGTCTTTTGCGCGACGGGCAAGTTGTCGAGCCGATTCGTGCCGAGGCATATGCGCACAGCCACTCGCACGATCAGAGCATCACGTCGGTAGGTATCACCGACACGAAGGCTCTCGATTCCAGACGGTTCAACGAGTGGATGAGCACGATCCTGCGCGAAAAAGGCGTCGATATTTTTCGCATGAAAGGGATTCTGAATTTTGCCGGCACGGCCAACCGATTCGTTTTTCAAGGAGTCCACATGCTTTTTGACGGAAAGCCGGATCGCGCCTGGAAAACGGGTGAAGAGCGCAAGAGCCAGCTTATTTTTATCGGGCGTAATCTTGACCGGGCCGAATTGGAGGAGGGTTTCCGCTCATGTCTGGCTTAGGACAAATGACGATGGGCCGGGATGTGCGCTGGTCATTCACGGCGGATGATCACATCAGCGGATTGGCCTGGTCCCCGGATGATGCCCGCCTCGCGGTTTGCACGAGCGCCGGCACGCTCTACGTTCTCGATGCGGTTACCGGGAAGAGCCTTTGCAGATGGGACGCCCACACGACCGGCGCGACTGCGGTGGATTGGGCGCGCGGAGGCCTGGCCTCTTGCGGGCAGGATGGAAAAGTCAAACTTTGGGACGCCGAGGCGGGAAGGCCGTTCCGAAGTTTGGATGCCGGAACGGCCTGGGTCGAGACGTTGCAATGGGCGCCCGGTGGCGAGTTGCTGGCAAGTGCGGCGGGACGAAAATTGCGAATCTGGAATCCCGAAGGGGAACTGATCGCCGAGCATTGCGAGTTTCCCAGCACGATTGCCACGATCTGTTGGCGGTCGGATGGCAAAGCCATTGGAGTCGGTTATTACGGTGGAGTTCAGCTTTTCCGCGTCGGGGAAAGTGAGCCTTACCAGAACATGGTCTGGAAAGGCTCGATTCTTACTCTGGCATGGAGTCCCAACAGTCACTACGTCGCGGCAGGTAGTCAGGAGGCAACCGTGAATTTCTGGAAATTACCATTCCGCCACGGCGATGAGTTGAATATGAGCGGCTACGCGACGAAGGTGCGGGAATTGGCCTGGGATAAAGGGAGTCGCTTTTTGGCCACCGGCGGCGGGGAGATTATCACCGTTTGGGACGTCTCAGGTAAAGGTCCGGCAGGAACGCGTCCGCGCCAACTCGAAGCCCATCTTCGTAAGGTCACCCATTTGCATTATCAGTCTCATGGCCTGTTGCTGGCCTCGGCGGATGGGGAAGGGCATGTCGCCTTGTGGAACCCCGTTCAATCCAGTCAGCCCTTGCGCGAGGGCAGCGTCGAGAGCGCGGTTTCCAAGGTCAGTTGGTCCCATAACGACAGCGCGATTGCCTGGGGGACGACGGAGGGTGAAGTCTGCATTTGGAACGTAGGCTGATTTAGCCGAGTGACAATGAGGCGCACGCGACAACGAAGTCCTTATAAAAGATGACGCCTCTTATTATCATTGTCGGGTTTCTGGGTTCGGGGAAAACAACCTATTTGAAAAAGCTTCTTCCCCTTCTTTCAAACCTTGGTATCGAACCGCACGTCATCATTAACGACTACGAAAATGCCAGCATCGATGCGGAGCTGCTGGCCGGCTTGACGAAAAATATCGTTCCGATCAGCGGAAGCTGCGTGTGCTGTGGCTCTCGCGATCAGTTGCTCGATAGCCTCAAAGAATTCACTCATACGCCTGCCCGCGCTGTCATTATTGAAACAAACGGCACGACCGATTCCGACGAGTTGATTGAATTGCTGACCATGGCACCGACACTTGAGCAGTTCTCACCTCCGATTCAAGTTTCGGTCATCGATGGAAAGCGGTGGCAAAAGCGTTTGTGGCATAACTCCCTCGAACTGGAGCAGGCAAAAACCGCCAATCATCTTTTCATTTCCCGCGCGGAAGAGATCGATGCAGCCCGGCTGGGAAAAATGGAAACCTCGCTAAGGAAATACGCACTTTTTCAAGCCCGCACGGAACCGGGTCAATTGGCCGCGATCATCGGAAGACTCTCCGCCGATCTCGCGGGGATTTCCCGGCGAAAGGAACTCGCCGAAATCCGAAACCCCACCCCGATATATCGAGTGGTATCCCCGCAATCTCATTCTTTCGGCCATCACCATCATTCGGATCGGCATTTCGCTTCCTTCCAGATCAACCTTCCTGAAGGGGTCCAGAAAGCCAGCCTTCTGCAGTTTCTCGGCCAATTGCCAGATAGCGTGATCCGAGCCAAGGGGATCGTGCGGTTGACTGATTCTAACAATCAATATTTCGTTTTCCAGAAAGTGGACCGCTTCGAGAACGTGCAATTTTTTCCCATGGGAAGACCGCAGGCCCAAGATTCATCCGTCGCCATTTTCATTGGGCCTGCCATCCCTGAAGAAGAGGTTCGTGCCAGCGCGGTAAAGCTGCTCTCCTGATTGAAGAACGTTGCTTCGGAAACGGGGTTGGCGTAGCATAATATTATGCATACGGCGGACCTTACTCCCTGGCAGCATTCGCACGCCTTCCATACGACCAATGCGCTCGGTGAGCGGAATACCCGTTGGGTGGTTGTGCTCACGGCGATCATGATGATCATCGAAATTACGACCGGGTGGTTGTTCAATTCCATGGCGTTACTCGCCGACGGCTGGCACATGGGATCGCATGTGCTCGCGCTCGGACTGACCGCCGCTGCCTACGTGCTCTCCCGCCGCTATGCGAAGGACGCGCGTTTCGCCTTCGGCACGTGGAAGATCGAGATTCTCGGCGGGTTTGCCAGCGCAATCCTGCTCGGCGGTGTCGCGCTCTTTATGGCATTCGAGTCCGTGCAGCGGCTCTTCAGTCCGCTGCCCATCCTCTTTGATCAAGCCATCGCCGTCGCCACGCTCGGGCTCTTCGTCAATGTTGTCAGCGCCTTTCTCCTCAATGGCAAAGGCCATCACCACGGCCACGCGCATGGGAACCACAGCCACGGCCATGGCGACCTGAATCTCCGCGCCGCCTATCTCCACGTCGTCGCCGACGCGCTTACGTCGTTGCTGGCCATCGCCGCGCTCGTGGGCGGGAAATTCCTTGGCTGGAACTGGCTCGACGCCGTCATGGGCGTCGTCGGGGCCGGCATCGTATCAGTTTGGGCTTGGGGCCTCCTGCGCGACACAGGCCGCGTGCTGCTCGACCGCGAGATGGACGCCGGGGTCGTGGGCGAAATCCGGGAGGCCCTGGAGTCCGATGGCGACGCCCGGCTGAGTGACCTCCACGTCTGGCGTGTTGGTCAGGACCACTACGCCTGCGCCGCCAGCGTCGTCGCCCACGAACCAAAAACTCCCTCCGAATACAAGGCCCGGCTCGCGGTCCACGAGGAGATTGCGCACGTCACGCTCGAAGTCAATCGCTGCGAGGACAATCCCATTCCCGCTTAGAAAGCACGCGGTCGAGCGGCCACCGCCCGCAGGCGGGTTGAACGACTCACCTCGGCGTTTGAAGCGCCGACTTTTAGGCAAAGGATATTCCGCTTGCGTTCACCAAATAATCTGAGAGTGATAATGCGTTATCAATATGAAATCCATTCTTGCCATCCTACTGACTTCATTTTTCTCACTTGCAGCCGCACACGCGGAACTCAAGGTCGCGTCTCTTTCCACCATCACCACGGACATCGCAAAGAACGTGGGTGGAGACAAAATCGATCTCTTTCCCCTGGTAAAGGCGGGGGTTGATCCCCACGAATTCCAACCCACTCCCTCCGACGTCAAAAAAATTGCGGACGCCAGTCTCGTTCTTTTCACCGGAAAGCACATTGAAGGATATCTGACAAAGCTCGAGGAAACCGTGGGGGGCAAGGTTCAGTTCATTGATACCGGTGCGACGATCAATGCCTTGACTATGGCTGCGGAGGAACCCGGCCATGGGCACAGTCACGGAACCGAGGAAGACCCTCATTGGTGGCATAGCATCAAAAACGTGAAGAAGGCCACAGCGGTGGTGCGGGATGCCTTTATCAAGGCCGACGCAGCGAACAAGACGGTTTACGAAAAGAATGCCGCTGACTACCTCGCGAAACTGGACGAACTCCAGGCTTGGGCAACCGAGAAAGTCGCCGAGTTGCCGCGCGCGAAACGCAAGCTCGTTACATCACATGATGCCTTCCAGTATCTCGCCAAGGACTACGGATTCACCGTTCATCCGGTGCAGGGAATCAGCACAGCAGACGAGCCTTCTTCGAAAAAAGTGAGTGCGTTAATCGTCCTGATCAAGAAGCAGGGGGTCAAAGCAGTCTTCGCTGAGAATATCGAGAATCCCAAAGTTCTCACCGAGATCACGAAAGAAACCGGAGCCAAGCTGGGCGGCGAACTCTATGCGGATGGTCTCGGCGACGAAGAAGCAACCACCTACCCCGATATGGTACGTTACAATCTCACTACGATTGTCGGAGGCCTGAAATAGCCGTCCGATGGAAGGGCGTCCGTGGGTGCGCATCGCGCTTCTTCTGATCGGTTTCTCTCTTTTGGGAGTTCCTGTCTGGAGCATGACGCGGGAGAAAAGACTGCGCCCCGCTCTCTCGAACGTTGTGATCGCAGCGCCGGCCCAACAACTGCGTGTGATCATCACTTTTGCCGAGCCGCCGTTATCTTTCAGCTTGAAGTATCTCGATGAAGTTCTCTGTGAGGGAGCCGCTCCAGATCGGGAGTTTTCGTACAATTGGGAAATTGCGGTGCCCCCGGAAGGTGTTGACCTGCTTTTGAAAGCGGGATGGCCGCCCTCTGCGCCGAAAACTGCCGCCCGTGTCGAAATTTTCCGCGATGACACCAGGCTGGTTGATCAAACCTTCTGGACCCAGAACAGTCTCGTGGAATCCGTCACCGTTCCCGGAACCAATCCTGAATAATGTCCAACCACCGCTTGTCCATCCGGGATGTCACGGTTTCTTACGACCACGTTCCGGCCATTCAGAATCTCAATTTGGAACTTCGTTGCGGTTGCTGCATGGGATTACTCGGACCGAATGGGGCCGGCAAGTCCACTCTTTTGAAGGCCATTGCGGGCCTCGTTGCGATTCAATCGGGCAGCATTAGCTATCATGGCCACGCCCGAAGCCACATCGCTCAAAGCATCGCCTACCTGCCTCAACGGGGGGTCATCGATTGGGATTTCCCGATTACGGTTCGCGGGATGGTGGCCATGGGGCGTTTTTCGTCCCTTGGAGGATGGAGGTCGTTCGGAAAAGCGGATGCGGCTGTCGTCAATGAGTCCTTGGAGGTCACCCGACTCGATGCACTCGCCGAGCGACAAATCAACGCCCTGAGTGGAGGGCAACAGCAACGGACTTTCTTGGCCCGCGCCTATGCACAGCAAGCGCAAGTCTGGCTGCTGGACGAGCCATTTACGGGGCTCGATACCAACTCCCAAAATGATCTGCGTGACATTCTGCGAGCGATGGTAGCTCAAGGCAAACTCCTGTTGGTATCCCACCACGATTTGAAAACCGTTCCCGAGCTTTTTGATGAAGTCGTGATGCTGAATCGTGAGCTGGTTGCTTGTGGCGAGGTTTCTTCCACATTTACGTCCGAAAACATTGCGCAAACTTACGCTCGCACCATGCAAGCGGTCCTTCTTCCATGAACGCGGTGCTCGAACCTTTTCAATACGAATTCATGCGGAAAGCATTGCTTGGGTGCATTCTCATCGGTTTCACCAATGGCTACCTCAGCGGGTTCATCGTTCTCCGTCGTCACGCCCTGCTGGCCGACGGACTTTCCCACTCGCTGCTGCCTGGTCTGGCCGTTGGTGCGATCTTATTTTCTTTGAATCCCTTCGGATTGTTTGTGGGGGCTCTGGTGGCTGCCCTCCTCGTGGTTCTCGGTGGCAAAATGATCTCCCACAGTTCCCGGCTTAAAGACGACACGGCCATTGGGGCTCTCTACGTCGCAGCATTCGCTCTTGGCATCATTCTCTTGAAATTCGCTCCGGTGCGTGTGGATCTGGATCACTTTCTCTTCGGCAACGTGCTGGGGCTTGGCGATGCCGATCTCTGGATCACTTATGGGCTGAGTTTTTTCATCGTGCTTGTTCTGGCAATCTTCCAGCGCCAACTCCTTTTGGCCATTTTCGATCCTGCGGTGGCGGCATCCATCGGCATCCGGGTGGCGTGGTTCGACTATCTGCTGATTGCCTTGATGGTGATGGCAATGATCGCCTCTCTGCAAGCGGTTGGCGTGGTGATGTCCTTGGGCCTACTCATCCTGCCTGCGGCCACTCTCTACCTTCTAACCGACTCCTATTCTGTCATGCTGTGGGGGGGAGCATTCCTCGGAACCGGCGGCGCGGTCTTCGGGTTACTCCTGTCGTATTGGGTTAACCTGCCGTCCGGTCCAGCCATCGTGATGGTATTGAGCGCACTCTTTGTCGCGGCGTATCTCTTCGGTCCCCGCTATGGCGTCATCCACCGGATATTGGCACATCGAAGGGCGGCAAGCCAGTCTGCCCTGCGACAATCTTCAGGAGAAGGCCATTGATCTCCCGACGCTTCCTTTATAGAGTCCGAGGGAGTGATCAGAAGCACTCGACAGAAACGGGCGATTGAAAGCGTATTAACGGAGCAGAAAAACCCGTTAACGGCACCGGAAATCCAGAAGCTGGCGCTCAAAGACGCGCCCGGCATTGGATTGGCGACAGTCTATCGCTCTCTAAGATCCCTCACGGAAGACGGATACGTGGTTTCTGTGGAAATTCCCGGTCAGCCGCCACGGTACGAGCGTGCGAATAAAGGCCATCACCACCATTTTCTCTGCCGTAGTTGCGATGGGGTGTTTGAACTCGATAAATGCCTGGCGGGCATTAAGACGTTGGCCCCGAGCCGCTTCCGTGTGGACGATCACGAAATCATCCTCTACGGTTCCTGTGAAACCTGTTTATCAAAGAAAAAGCCCGCCAAGACTGCTTAACGCAAATTTTGGCTTCGAGATTGGCTTTTAACGAGGCGACAGCGACGTTCATTGATTCCATGCTGGCTTCGGTGGCTTTCTGCGACTTGGCGGCCGAGGCTTTGTCGAGTGCGTCGGCCAGGATGCCCGCTTTGTCGGCAGCGGAAATGCCGTGAGCGGATGCCGTGAAGCTGAGGGCGAAGTACGCGAGGATGAAGAGGATAGTTTTCATGAGTGCTAGTGCGTTGGAAGTGGTTCGTCCTTCTTCTCACCGTGAAACATCCGGTAGAGCGCAGGCAAGACGAGGAGCGTCAACAGCGTGGAGCTGATGATCCCGCCGATGACGACAGTGGCGAGGGGCCGCTGGACTTCGGCGCCGGTGCCCGTGGCGATGGCCATCGGCACAAAGCCGAGCGCGGCGACCAGCGCCGTCATGAGTACGGGCCGCAACCGGGTAAGCGACCCCGTGATAACAGCTTCGTCGAGCGGAGTCCCCGACTGCCGGAGGTTGTTGATGAAGGAAACCATCACGAGCCCGTTGAGAACCGCCACTCCAGAGAGTGCGATGAAGCCGACTCCTGCGGTGATCGAGAGGGGAATATCCCGCAACCAGAGCGCGGCGATGCCGCCGGTAAGTGCCAATGGCACTCCGGAGAAGACGAGCAATGCGTCTTTCAGGCTGCCGAAGGCCATGAAGAGGAGGGTGAGAATGAGAAAGAGCGAGAGCGGCACGACGAGTTGGAGGCGTTTGGCGGCTGAAATGAGCTGCTCAAACGTACCGCCCCAGGTGATCCAGTATCCCGAGGGAATCTCGACCACTTCCATCCGTTGCTGCGCCTCCGCGATGAAGGAACCAAGGTCACGTCCGCGCACGTTTGCGGTAACGACGACCCGGCGCTTGCCGTTCTCACGGCTGATCTGATTGGGACCGGGCGCAATCTCGAAATCCGCAATCGCCCCGAGCGGGACAAAGGCGGGCATATTTCCGCCGGACAAGCTGGCTTCAGTCATTCCTACCTCGGTTTCGCGAGTCCGCGGAACTTCGACCGGAATGCGCTTGAGCGCGTCGAGGTCGGTACGAAGATTGTCCGGCAGTCGAACAAGCAAGGGCCTCCGACGATCACCCTCGAAGATCTCTCCGGCCTCTTTTCCTCCAATGGCGATCTGAATGACTTCCTGCACCTCGGCGACATTGAGCCCAAAGCGCGACATCGCTTTTCGGTTCATCTGGATGGTCAGGAGGGGCAGGCCGGTGATCTGCTCGACGTTGACGTCCTGCGCGCCAGGCACGGACTCAAGGATTTTGGCGACTTCTTTGCCGGTAGCGGCCAGTTCATCGAGATCATCTCCAAAGACTTTCACGGCGACATCGCTGCGAACGCCGGCAATGAGTTCGTTAAATCTCATTTCGATGGGCTGGAGGAACTCGAATTTTGTCCCGGCGAGTTCCGAATCCATTTTTGCGGACATGGCGTTGACCAGGTCGGCCTTGGTGCGACTGGGATCGGGCCACTCGGATCGCGGCTTGAGCATGACGAATCCGTCAGCGACACTCGGCGGCATGGGATCGGTGGCGACTTCCGCCGTGCCGATCTTGGAAAAGGTCTCCTTGACCTCGGGGAACTCGAGGAATTTTTTTTCCACGGCGTTCTGCATTTCGATGGCCTGAGTGAGGCTGGTGCCGGGGATGCGCAGGGAATGCACCGCGAGATCGCCCTCATCAAGATTCGGAATGAATTCGCTGCCCATCCGCGACGCGAGAAGCAGACTGAGCGCGACAAGGATCGAGGCCCCTATTGCGACCACGCCTCGATTGGCCACGGAGGCATGAAGCAGTGGAACGTAAACGGACTTGGCGGCGCGAATGACAAAGTTCTCCTTCTCGGAGACTTTGCCGCTCATAAAAATTGCGACCGCAGCGGGCACAAACGTGACCGAAAAGATCATGGCCCCGGTCATCGCGATCAGGACGGTCCAAGCCATGGGGTGAAACATTTTCCCCTCCACTCCGGTCAGGGCGAGGATCGGCAAATAGACAACCATGATGATGAAGACACCGAAAATGCTGGGTCGGACCACTTCGCGGGTCGCATCAAAGACGACCTCGAATCGCTCGGCGGCGCTCAGCCCACCGTTGCTCTTACCACGAAGGACACGAAGAGCACGAAGGGGAGAGAAAGGGGACGGCTCTCCCTGCATTTCCTCTTCGTGTCCTTTGTGCGCTTCGTGGTGAATCTCCCGCTTCTGATGCTGCGCTTCGGCGAGCCGGCGGATGCAGTTTTCCACGATGATGACGGCTCCGTCCACGATGATGCCAAAATCGAGAGCCCCGAGACTCATGAGGTTGCCACTGATCTTGCTGCCGACCATTCCGGTGATGGTAAAGAGCATCGAGAGCGGGATCACCGCTGCGGTCAGGAGGGCGGCGCGGATATTTCCGAGGAGCAGCAGCAGAACCACAATGACGAGGACCGCTCCTTCAAACAAATTCTTCTTCACCGTTTCGATGGTCGCGTTGACGAGATGGGTCCGGTTGTAAACGGTGTGCGCTTCCACGCCTTTGGGCAGCGTCTTGTTGATCTCGGCGACACGCTGGGCGACGAGTTCGGAGACAACACGGCTATTTTCCCCCACGAGCATGAAGACGGTCGCAAGGACCGTTTCCGCGCCTTCGGCCGTAGCCGCTCCTGTGCGTAATTCGGTGCCGAAGCTGACCTCGGCAACGTCGTCGATGTGGATCGGCACGCCGTCGAACGTGCCGACGGTGATGTCGCGGATGTCCTCGAGTGTGAGCGCCTGCCCGGGGGCCCGGATCAGATATTGCTCGCCGTTGCGCTCGATGTAGCCGGCGCCGACGTTTGCATTATTCGTTTCGAGCGCATCCATGATGTCAGCGAAACTCACGTTGTAGGCGATGAGGCGGTCGGGACGCGGCGCGACCTGGTATTGTTTCTCGGCTCCGCCGATGGTGTTCACCTCGACGACTCCAGGAACGGTACGAAGCTGAGGCTTGATCACCCAGTCCTGGATCGTCCGCAGGTCCATCGGGGTGTAAGGCTGGCCCTCCTCGTTGAGCGTGCCGGGCTCGGCCTTGACCGTATACATGTAGATTTCGCCGAGGCCAGTCGTGATCGGTCCCATGCTCGGTTCGATGCCTGGAGGCAGCTTGCCCTTGACCTCCTGAAGCCGCTCATTGACGAGCTGCCGGGCAAAGTAAATGTCGGTGCCGTCCTCGAAGATCGCCGTGACTTGGGAGAGGCCGTAACGGGAGACGGATCGGGTGTAGCTGAGCGACGGAAGTCCGCCCAGCGCCGTCTCGACCGGAAACGTGATGCGTTGCTCGCTTTCCAGCGGCGAGTAGCCGGTCGCTTCCGTGTTAATTTGAACCTGCACGTTGGTGATGTCCGGCACGGCATCAATCGGCAGTCTTTGATAGTTATAGACGCCGAGCCCAGCAACAGCGAGGACGGCGAGAAGGACGATCCACCGCTGGCGGATCGAAAGTTGGATTAATTTATCAAGCATGATGTTTTTACCACGAAGAGCACGAAGGGAGAGGAGAGTTGCGTCTCGGGATTCTCTTCATTGTCCTTACTTCGTGGTTATTAGAGTTTGATTAGATGACGAAGCGTTTGAGGCCGTCCTTGAGTTTTGTGACGTTGAAGTTCATCAGGAGCCCGACAGGCATTCGGGCGAGCTTCATGTAAGTGAGGATTTGCGCGTCGTGGATCGGCAGGAGCGCGGCGACGCTCTTCAACTCAACGATGACCGCATCTTCGATCAGCAGGTCGATCCGATATCCGCAGTCGAGCTTCAGGCCCTTGTATTCCACCGGTAGCGACGGCTGCATCTTGAAATCGATGCCGGCCAGCGACAATTCATGCGCGAGACATTGCTCGTAAGTTGATTCAAGTAATCCCGGACCGAGATGTTTATGCACCTCGATAGCGCACCCGATCAAGCGGTTGGATAGGTCATCAAATTTCATGTTTTCCTCCTTCGTGTCCTTCGTGGTGAAAAAATCAGTGATCATGAGATGCCCCGTCCTTGAGCACGTCGGCTTTCACCACGAAGCTGTTTTGTGTCACGTATTTCGTTCCAGGTTTCAGCGGGCCGGAGAGGACTTCCACCCACTCGCCGTCGCGTTGGCCAAGCTCCACGATGGCAATTTCGAAAGTATTCCCATCGTTCATGAAGACCACGTCCCAGTCGCGGAAGGTTTGCAGCGCGCTATCCTTCACCGCGATGGGGACCTCCCGGGAGGCGACGACGGTTTCGGCGGTGACGAAGAGGCCCGGTTGCCAGTTCATTTCGGGATTTGGTAACTCCGCTCGAGCCACACCCGTCTGCGTATCCTGCGCTCCAATCGGGGATAGGTAGGAAATTTTTGCCTCTCCGCTCTGCCCATCCGCTCCGTGGATGACAACGGTCTGATTCTCGTGAAGCTTAGAAAAATCTCCCCTTGGGACCGCCAGCTCGACCTGAACGGACGAGAGATCTGCTATGATGTAGAGAGTCGTTTCCTGCGAAACCGATTCCCCCAAGACCGCGTCACGCCGGATCACCCGCCCGTCGATCTGCGACTTGATCTCATAGGGCCGCAGGCTGTCATTGCTCTCGACGACGGCCACGACCTCCCCTTTTTTCACTGAGTCGCCCAGCTTTTTGCGGGCTTCGAGTACGATGCCCGGAAAACGGGGCGAAACATGGGCCACTTGATCGGGATTAGCCACGATCTTGCCGTGCATCTCGACCATCAAGCGAAGCGTCGCCGGACCAACTTCTTCGATCTCAATTTCCGAGGATTTAATCGCTGCGGCTTCCATGGTCGCCCGACCCTCATAGGAGGGATAGGTCCATTCGGAGGTTTTCCCGTTAACCGTGGCTATCACTTTCACGTCGAAGGAATGCGGCTCCTCCACGATCTTGTCGCCGATCAGATAGTCGCCCTCTTTTCTATAGTGAATCGTATCCACGCGGTCGCCGAAGCGATCCAGCTCGAGAACTAAATTCACCTGATCGGGATCGAGCGGCTTTCCGTTCATGAAGGGATAAACGCGGGACTGCGGCGGGATGTCCGGTTCGTAAATGGTCACCTCGATCCCAAGGTCTCCATCGGTGAGCAATCGGCCCCCGTGAGGGCCGCTAACGGTTTCCTCGGCGGGAGCCCCCGCCCCGGGCATATCCTGAGCGGGCGGAGCGTTGAGATTGAGGATTTTCATCGCCGCGAATGCGCCAGCGGCAATCAGGACGAGGATGAGGATAAGGCGTAGGATTTTCTTTTTCATAAAGATGTTTGGGTTTATTTGCGGGATGCGGGTGCCGGGTTGACGGAGTCAATTGCGAGTGCAGACGTGCCAATGACCCGGTCGATTTCGACCCGACTTGTGTGATAGGTGAGCGCGGTTTCGATGTTTTGGCGGCGCAGCTCGATGAGCGACCGACGGGCGTCGGAGAGTTCCAGGTAGGAGAAGCGACCGAGCCGGTACCCTTCCTCGGTTTCTTTGAGGACTTCATTGGCAGCGGGGAGGATTTCCTTCGCCATCACCTTCAATTCGGTCACCGAATGGAGCAACTCTTGGTAGATGCCGAAGAGCCGGGTGGCGAGCGCCACGCGGATCGCGCGGCCCAGGGCATCGGTCTTTCCCTGCATCTGAAGGGCTTCGTAGATATCGGCCTGTCCACGGTCGAAGAATGGAAGCGGCACCGAGACACCGAAGACGCCGGCCCACTCGTTTTCATCGGCGAACTGCCGAATGCCCGCACTCACTGTGACATCCTGCACGGCTCCGGTGCGGGCCAGCGCGAGTTGGGCCTCACGTACGCGTGCCTCGGTCGCGAACCTCGCGAGGTCCGGGTTGGTGCCGATCCGGGCCATGAGGCTGCCAAAGGATTCCGTCCGGCCGGTGGCAAAGAAATCCGCCCGGGCCGTGGTGAAGACGGGTGCCTCGCTGCCCCAACTTGCCGCCAGGGCCTTGCGCGCACTCAGCAGGGTATGGTCGGCGTGCTCGCGTTCGATCGCCGCCCGAGCAACGCTGATTTCCGCCTTTTTTTGCTCGACCACGGAGGTTCGTGCCGCCTGAACGCGCTCGGCGACCGCGGCCAACTCCAACTTCGCGAGGTTGAGCGCTTCACCGGCGAGAGCGAGACGCTCCTGCGCGGCAACAACTTCAATAAACTGCCGAGTCGTTTCCGCCAACACGTCGAGCCTCCGCGTTTCGTAATCCCACGCCGCCAGATGGCCGGACAGGCGGGCTTCGGCGAGACGGCGAGTCCGCTTACCGCCCAACTCGATCACCTGACTGAGTTGCAGCGTCGTTTCGGTCGCATCTGCGCCAGACCGGCTACCGCTGCCGGGTAAATTTTCGACTTCCAGCCCGATGGCGGGATTGGGTCGATAGCCGGCCCGAATCCTCCGGGCCTCCACCGCGCGAACGTCGTAGTTGTAGACGGCCAACGCGGGGTTCTGAGACAGCGCCAACGCCACCGCGCTGGCCAGAGAGAGCGGACGCTTAGGTTCGGGTGAAGGTTCCTGAGAGTGAGCGAGGCCGGAGAGGGCCAGCAGAGCAACTAAGGAAGCGGAACGCACAAGGCCGCCAAGAAGTGTGTATAAATATTGAACTAAAAAATTGGGCATAGAGATCCTGATTAAGTCCGCTCGCAGCATGAGGCCACGGCGAAAGGTGTGATATGAGGCGGGTTGGAGTGAAGCCAACCGGAGGGAACTCAGAGGAGATTCCCTTACAAGGCACAAATCGCGGGCACGATGACCCCGCGATAAATCAGGATAGCTGAGGCGGGTAGTCGATAGCGAAGAACGGGCCTTCGTAGATCAATTCTTTCAAAAACGAGTTCGCCGGAATGGCCAAGCCTTGGGGAATGATCACAACTTCATGTGCGAGCACGATGTCCACCAAATGATGGTGATGTCCACTATGCTCGGAGGGCATGTCATTTTCCCCGGATGGAACGTGACGATGGCTGTCGTGGTGATCGGTATGCGCGACGCCTACCCAACCTAAATGCTCTAGTTCTGCAGTAACCCTCTGTCCTACGAAGCTCAGAAGCGCAATCGCGGCTACGAGTTGGAGCACACGTACGGAAGACATTGGGTTTTGAGATACGTCGCACATAGCAGCCTGTCAAGCCCCCAACAAAATTTTCGAGGGAATGGGCGGCTTTTCTCGTTTCATCGGTTAAATGAATGATTCTTTTACCTGCCGTTCCGTTCCCCGGCAATGTGGTCCGGGGCGCTGCCGCCCGGACGCCCGGCTGCTTGAATTCCTTCGTCAAGCCAACTCTAAACATGCTAACCATTTGGTCGACCTGTCATGAAACCCAACCTTGATTCGCTTCTTCCCTTGTATCGAGAACGGCCGATGCCGGCGCTTCCCGGTTCCTTGGCCGGGGATGTGCTCCGGGAAATCCGTCAGCGTCAATGTGGAATGGCATCGCCACGGAACTGGTGGCTGGATTTTCTCGACTTGGCGATGCGGCCTTCTCCGCTCGCAGCGGCTTTGAGTGTGGCCATTGTAGTGAGTTCCTTGGTTTCTTACGCGGCCAGCCCAGCGCCGGTTTTCTCTGGGCCGGACATGCGCGTTTTTTCCAGCGGGGCCCCGAATTTACCCTCAGGACTGCTGGGCCACGTTCGATGAAAAAACTTCCCTCGTTTTTTCTTTTTCTCGCCATTGTCAGCGTGGTGGCCGCCTGTGCGGCGGGTGTGGGTGTGGCCATTTATGCGAAATGGCGTCCTCCGGTTCTTACAACCGCCCACGATTGGGGCCATTCCGATCTTGGAATCACGGCGGAGCAGGAGAAGGAATTGGTGCCGATTGAGCAACGGTATCACGCCCGGAGGAATCAGTTGGAGCATCGCATGCAAGAAGCCAACGCCAAACTGGCCGAGGCTATCTTAGCCGATGGATGCGATTCCGAACGAGTCCACAGGGCGATTGAACAAATTCACAAAGACATGGGAGACATTCAAAAAGTCACCATTGGACATGTCTTTGAAATGCAAGCGGTACTGTCTCCTGAGCAATACGAGCGGTTGCTGAAACTGACGGCCGATGCGCTTCGGAACATTGATGCGGCCTCCGAGCATGGCGGGCACCATTGACCCGGAGGGGCCGGATGACTGGCGCCTCGCCACTCTCGCTCAAGGCGGAGATGAGGATGCCTATGCCGTTCTCGTGGAGAGGCACCAGCATTCCATTCATGCCTTCGTTTTTCGGCATATTTTCGATCAGGAAGTTGCGGCCGACCTCACTCAAGAGGTTTTTATTCGCGCTTGGTTCGCACTGGAACGTGTCCTTCCGAAGGCGAAGTTCACCACTTGGCTCTTCCAGATCGCGATCAATCTTTGCCGCGACCATGCCAAATCGAAGGCCGCCCGGCGGGACCGCGTGACCGATTCCATGATTCGTCTCGACGGGGAGGGGGTCGAGAGTGCGCGCGAGTTCCCTGATCCGTCGGCCCGCCCCGACCAGCAGGCGGAATGGTCCGAAACCATGGACGCTCTTGATTCCGAGATTGCGCACTTGCCGATCGAGCTGCGGGAAGCCTTCCTGCTCGGCGCGGTCCAGAAGCTTCCGCAGAAGGAAGTTGCCATCATGCTGGGACTTTCCCCGAAAGCGGTAGAAGTGAGAATTTATCGAGCACGCCAGCGCTTGACTGAGCGGTTGGTGGCCCGCGGACACATTCGCTCCGGGAACTAAATCCGTTGCCGCTCCGAGCGGATGGAAGTCAGTCAAGTTGGAGTGGGGCAACTTCGGAGGCGATGCGGTCGAGGGAGGAGATCGCCGAAATGAACGGGGGCGAGCCGGACGGAAGATGAAGATGTTTTCATGGGGGGGGAGGAGTTTTTTCGCCGGGGACAAATCGTCCGAATGTTTGAGGGATTCCCTCCAGGTTGTCGTTTTACTGGGGAGAAGGAATCTCTCAAACCAAAAACCAAACCAGATACAGACAGCTCCCATGACAAAGCTAACCACACTCCTTGCCGCCGCCATCCTCGGACTTGCCGGCGTCGCTCACGCCGCCGACGAAAAGACCACTTATCCGCTGACGACTTGCATCGTTTCGGGTGAAGGACTCGATGAAATGGGCAAACCCTATGTCTTCACCTACGAAGGGCAGGAAATCCAACTTTGCTGCAAAGGCTGCAAAAAGAAGTTCGATAAAGATCCCGCCAAGTACATGAAGATACTCGATGCCGCCAAAGCCAGTGACAGCACCGCGACAAACGCGGCGGGTGACGATGATTCCGGCCGTAAGTATTGATCCGACCGACCGCCGGTGGTCGCAGATGCGCCGCTCCAGGAGATAGTCTGCTCTCGCGGCGCTCTGTAGACACCGGATTTTACCGACGATGGCCGAGCAACTCTCCAATCCCGCGTATCAACATCTGCTCATCAATCATCTCCCCATCATTGGCATTGTGATGGGGTTGGTGGGATTGTGCGTCGCGTTTGCGCTGCGTCAGCGAGTGGCCTTTATCCCCGCTTTGGTGATTCTGGTCGTAGCGGGCGTTTCCGCTTGGCCGGTTTACGCCACGGGATCTGAAGCCTACAAACCCATCCGCCAAATTACCGACGATGCCGGCATCGATTGGCTCGATACCCACATGGACCGGGCCGATAGTGCCATCTGGGCATTTTACGTCCTGGCCGGGGTTGCCGCCGTGGCCGTGGCCGTTCCTTGGAAATGGCCGAGGGCCTCGCTGCCGCTGGCGATTCTCACCACCGTGATCGCGGTAGCCTGCCTTGGGGCTGCGGGATGGATTGCCGAAGCGGGCGGGAAGGTTCGTCATCCGGAGTTTCGTACTCCCGGCACGTCGGCGCTAGAAATTTCCGAGACCCATGACCGCACCGATTGAACTCCGACCTCTGATCGTTGCGGTGCTTTTTTCCGGCTGTGCGATCACGCCTTTGCCTCCGGTTCCGGCAGACCATCCCGCCAGTTCCCAGGCTGCGGAAGGCGCTCCACCTCCCCGCAATGTGATTGTGGCGGACGCAGCGACGAAACGAACAAGGCAACTTTTGGACGGGAGTGCGACGCCATCCGCGCCATCCGCCGACCGTGAAATATCCTCGATGCCCGGCATGCAGCACTGATGAAAATTTCACCCCATATTCCCGCCCTGATCCTGTTGGCTGGACCCGTGTTCGCGCAGACCATGATGGAGCACGCCGTGCGGGAGCGAACCGGCGCGGAGGTCCTCTGGCAAGCGGACGCGGCGACGCGCGAAGAGGCCGCCACTCAGGTGAAAAAATATTTGCGTGGTCCCCTGACGGTGGCTGGTGCGGTCCAGGTCGCGTTGCTAAACAACCGCCATCTCCAGGCGATTTTCGAGGACATCGGCGTTGCCCGCGCGGACGTCATCGAAGCGGTCACCTTGCCCAATCCAGCCGTGGATTTTGAAGTGCAGTTCCCGGTCGTGGCGGGCGAACTCAATCGCTACGGCTGGTTGGTTGCTCAGGAATTCGCCCACATCCTCATGATCCCTCTCAAAAAGAAGCTCTCCGAGGAACAACTTGAAGCCGCCGAACTCCGGGTCGCGGCGGAGGTGCTCGATCTGGTGGCCGGGGTGAAAGAAGCGTATTTCCGCGTCCAGGCAGATCAGCAGTTGCTCGGACGCCTGGGCCTTATCCAGCAGACCAACACGGCCTCACTGGACCTCTCGCAGAAACAATTTGAAGCCGGGAACTCGACCGATCTCGAGTTGCTACAAATGCAGGCAGCCTACAGCCAGGGACGCGTGGACATCGCCCAAGCCGAGACGAATCTCACCGGACATCGCGAAGAGTTCGATCGTAGGCTTGGACTGTGGGGAGATCAAACCGGATGGACCATCCGGGGCGACTTGCTGTCCCCGCCAAAGGACGATTTCTCGCTGGAACATTTGGAGACCTTGGCTGTCTCGCAACGCCTCGATCTCCGCGCGAGGCATCGCGACCTTGTCAGCGTGATCACCGCGCTGGGACTGACAAAAATCTACCGCTGGGTTCCCGTTCTTGATTTTGGATTCAGCGGCGAACGCGATATCGACGGGGCGTTGAACGCGGGACCATCCTTCCGCTTAGAAATCCCGATCTTCAATCAAGGGCAATCTCGCATCGCCCGCGGCGAATCGGATCTGCGACGCGCCGAGGCCCGTTTCGAGGCACTCGCCGTGGACATCCGCTCCGAGGTCCGGCAATACCGGGACGAACTCATGAGCCTGCGTGAAATCGCGAAGTTCATGCACGACGAAGTGCTGCCGACCCGTCTTCGGATCGTGAATCGATCCCTTCTCCGCTACAACGCGATGCAGATCGGACCGTATGCGCTTTTCGTTGCCAAAGCCGAAGAGCTTCAAACGGAACGCGATTACATCGACACCCTGCGCGACTACCGCCCGACCGTCACTCTGAACGGGTCCACCTTGCCTTATCGGGTCGTCGAGGGCGCCAAGGTTTTTCACCTGACCTGCGAGGAGGTTGACCATGTTTTTGTTCCCAAGACCGATGCCAACGACGAGTTGCGCGCATTTTGCTGGGGATTCAATGGAAGCATCCACGGACCGACAATCGAATGTGTCGAGGGCGACCTCATACGCATTTATGTGACGAACAATCTTCCCGCTGCCACCAGCATTCACTGGCATGGATTGCTCATCCCCAGCGGCATGGACGGCGTCGGCGGACTCAGACATCCGCTCGATCTTCAACTGCCCGGACCTTTAATCTGCTCAAGAGCGACTTAAAATGGAGCCCGTCATGCCCGAAAGTTTTTGAGAGGCCATGGCGATTGGCTAAAGTGCGCGTACTTCATCGACTGAGACCTTTTGGCGGCTGGCCGCACATAGTGGTCACCACCTTTTGCCTGATCCGTGCTGAGTATAGGGGAGGCTTTCCGGGACGCGCATCGTCTTCAAGGCAGTCGAGAACCTGCTTGGCAAAGCGGGAGCGAATATTGGCGACTCCATTGCGATGCAAGTCGAGCATGGATGCGCTCTCCACATTACTCACCGTATCGGCGGCAAGCAAGAGGACCTGGCATCGTCTGGCGACACGGTATTCGAGAGTTGTCCGCCTCAAAATTATTTCCTGAGAATTCGTCAGACGAGACCAACTGAGGGGTCCTCGCCAGCGACCTTCAGATTATGAGCCGTTTCCTCTCTCCTCGTAAGAATCACGCCGCCCGTTTCCCGAAATTTCCCGCCGTTTGCGAGATGTCCGATGATTGCGCACTGGAGTTTCGTTCGAGGCTGAAATGATTTCCAGTCGGTATTCCCACCGAACACGCGCTCAAAAAGTTGGGCCGGTGTCGCGTTGGTTTTGGCCAGCGGGAGGAACCTCCGGCCGAACGCCACGATATTCGAGTCGGGAGGAAGGCATTTGCCCAACTCCCGGTCCAACAGCCAAGACGTGCAGCAGAACGCCTTCCAGTTTATCTCTGGAAAGCATTTTTCGAAGAGCTTAGCCGCTTGGTGCAGCGAGTCTGCGCACGCCGCCGGCGTCAGGCCCGAGCCGCTGGGAATGTGCACTTGCCACGAAGGCATCCCGGGGGCAAGGCGGAGATGAAAGTCCTGCGCGACAAGTTCCATCGTCTGGCGGCTGATCTGCCCGGTTTCGAGATCGACGGGATTTCCAACAATGATCCGTCCGGTCTCCTCAAATGTGGTTTCAAAGACGTGGGCGCCCTTGTCGAACCAGCCGGCGTCCGAGCAGTTCTTGCCCGCTTCCGGGAAAGCGAAGATCTCATCTCCCGTCGTTCGCTGATAGATTCGAAATGGGGCACCGAATGGCGCCGGGAGATACTGAAGGCGGCCGATCTCCAGAAGGTCCCGGTGTACGTGATTGAAAAACCATCCCAATTGCTGAAACTCCCATTTTCCTGTTCGTTCCCGGAACTCCGCCATCCATCGTTGCAGGTCGAGGGCTGTGGCCTGGGTGACTTGGAAGGGAATATTTAAGTCTCGATGCCGCGCCAGCATTTTTGGAAACCCTGCGACCACGATCAACGGGTCAAAATCCTGCATTTCCTGGCCGGGTGGCCGCTGCGTTCCGGTAAGCCAAGGCTCTGCGGCTTCGCGATACTCCGCCCTGAGAGCGGGGGAGGCTCCAATCCGGACGGCCTCACGGTTGAGGTGATCGATGAGATCCGGGAGAAAACCCAGCAGCGCGAGCTGTTGTCTAAGTTCTCCGGGTTGGAAGATCCAGTCGGAAGACGTTGGCGGTGAGGCGAGAGAATTCGGTATGTCTGGCATGGAATGAGGATCGGTTGTTCGATTTTTCAGTTCTGCGTGTTCGGGTTTGCAAATCATCGGTATCCATCACTGTCGGCAAAGCTTCCTGACACCGCAATCACAGTGGCATGCAACCGTTATTCGGCACCTTCTAATATTTTGCTTTTTTGGGTCCATCGGGCCGCCTGCGTCGGCTGCAAATGTCTGCCTAATTTCAAAATTGCCTGTACCGTCTGGAGCTATGCGGGAGGTAAACTCCCCACAATTGCGCCCCACGCTCGCACGGCCCAAATCTCGCAAACGAGCGAAGGCCAAAGTACAGTTGGCTGGCCCTTCGTTGAGATCCCGTACGATGACTTGCGCGCCTTCGACCGCGTGGCAGCCGATGGCGAGCGTTTCCACCAGCGCAAGTTGGTCGAAGGTCAGGTGGTCCGAACGATGCAGCTTCCGCAGTTAATATACGGCTCCACCGAACAGCGGTCGCCCGCTTTGACATTTTGCACGGCCGGACCAAATCGATCACCGTTGGTTGCTTCCTCTTGCCAATTCCCTGGACTTCCGCAACTCTTGTCGAGTGCTCGACCTTCGCGATATCACTCTTTTTGTTGGTCACGGGGAGAATGTTCGCCCCTTACTCTCCGACGTCTCGGCCCGGTTTCCCCGGGGCCATTTCTGCGCCATCATCGGGCCGTCCGGTTGTGGGAAGAGCACCTTGCTGAAAGCCATTGCCGGCATTGCTCCTGGCGAGGAAGAGGGGGAGATCTTTTGGGATGGTCGCAATCTCACGGATGAAGATTTTTCGCCGGGAGAGATTGGTTATGTTCCCCAGTTCAGCATCGCGCACGATGGACTGACAGTTCACGAGTGCGTCTCCTACTCGCTCAAACTGCGCGTTTGCGGGATGCAGGGAAATCCTCTTGACGAAGCGGCCGACCGTATTCTCGACCAGGTCAACATGACTGAGGTTTCCGATCGCCTCGTGGGTGTGCTTTCGGGTGGACAAAAGCGGCGGTTGGCTCTGGCCATGGAGTTGGCGAGCAAGCCGGCGGTCCTTCTGGCGGACGAAGTGACCAGCGGATTGGATCCGCAATCCGAGGACGAAATTGTCACTTTGTTGAAGGGTCTTTCCCGCTCGGAAGGGCGGGTGGTTTTGTCGGTGACCCACAGCCTGCGTCACCTCCCGGTCTATGATTCCGTCCTGGTGTTGACCCAGGGGGCGGTGGCCTATCACGGGCCACCGGAATTTCTTTCCCACTACTTTCGGTGCGAAGATCCGCAGGATCTCTATGCGCAATTGGGGCAACGGGAGCCCCGCGATTGGTCCCAGTCCTGGAAGAAGCACCGGCATGCTTTTTTGGAAGCGATGGGGGAATCGGATACCAAGCTGTCCTTTGATGAAGATCCCTCGCCCGACGCGGTCGAGGAAGATGGCGCTAAGTCCGCCTCTGACGATGCCGCGGTACCGATTGCGAACGCTTCCAGTGCGCCGCTGCCACCCGGGGCCGTCAGTCAGTTCCTCACCTTAACCAAGCGTCGGTTTCGGATCTTCTCTCGGGATACTCCGCAGATTCTTCTCCAGCTGGGGCTGATTCTCGGGTTCCCGGTTTTGGTGGCGATCTTCGCCTGGAATGGTCTCCCGGCTGTGCAAAACCTCTCCATGGGACTGGGAGTAAATGTGATGCAGCAATTGCAGGAAAATATGCAGTTTCTCGTCCAAGGGAGCAAGATTGGCAGCCTGGTCTCCGGCATCGTCATGTTTCAGGTCATTCTCCTGACTCTCATGGGAGCGAATAATTCCGGGAGGGAAATCGCCTCCGAGCGTCTTATCTTTGAGAAAGAAAAACTCTCCGGTTTGAATCCCTTCAGCTACATCGCCAGCAAGGCCGTATTTCTGGCTGTGTTGGTCTTTGCCCAATCCTTGTGGATGGGGCTTTTTGTCCATTTTGTTTGCGGATTTCCCGGGGATTTGCCCACCCAGTTGCTCTTTCTGATCCTGGTCAATGGAGCCATGACTTCGGTCTGTTTGGCTATCTCCAGTTTGATGAATTCGGCCGAACAGGCTTCCTTGGTCTCTATTTATCTGGTCGGGTTCCAACTCCCGCTTTCCGGAGCCGTCCTCGCCTTGCCGGACTGGGTGGGTGCGGTCACTCGCCCTTTTATTGCCGCTTATTGGAGCTGGTCCGGGGTCCTTCAAACCCTCCGGACGGAACGCTATTACGACATCGTCCAAACCGTTATTCAGACGGCGCTGGCCCCGGCCGCTCTTTGCTTGTGGGTGCTATGTTCCCATATCATTCTGGGGCTGTTTGTGGCCTGGCTGGGTTGCCATCGCCAACGGCTGGGATAAGTCTCGCGGACATTCTCCGGGCTGGCCGGGTGGGTGGATTTTGGCCGCCGGGTTTGGAGTTCGTCGCTAGTGCGGGGCGAGCCGATCAACGAGACTATGCGACGGCAGGGCCGGAAATATTTTCCGAAAAATGCGTTGACAACGGGCTGGCGATGGCGTTTTATCGGGTTCCATTCGAGTCGATCCGATGCGTCTCCTGCACGAGGCCTTCTTCCAATCGAGCTCATTACGAAACGTCAGGACTTTTTTTTAACCAACCCGCAGTCGGGCAAGTGCAGACCTTCCTATGAAGGCTCTCCCACGCCGACGGTGGATCCATAACCCTACACCCTCATGGCCGGCCACAATAAATGGTCGAAAATCAAGCGTCTCAAGGGAGCCCTCGATGTCAAACGCGGGAAGCTCTTTTCTCGACTCTCTAAGGAAATTTTCGTCGCAGTCAAACTCGGCGGCGGTGATCCTTCGACCAATCCTCGCCTGCGCGCTGCTATCCAAGTGGCCCGGGCCCAAAGTATGCCCAATGATAACATCGATCGCGCGATCAAAAAAGGCACCGGAGAAACCGGAGGCCAAACCGTGGAGGAAATCCTCTACGAGGGCTATGCGCCTGGAGGCATTGCGCTGATCGTGGAAGTTGCCACCGACAATAAAAACCGTACCGCGGCGGATCTGCGGCTCATTTTCACCAAGAACGATGGGCAGTTGGCCAACACCGGAAGCGTGTCCTATCTCTTTCAGCGCAAGGGGCGAATCACTCTGCCCCTGGAAGCCGCCGGAGAGGATCGCGTTCTCGCAGTCCTTCTCGAAGCCGGAGCCGACGAACTTGAGCGCGACGAGGAACACCACCTCATCACCACGCCGCCCGACCAGCTCTATGCGGTGGCGGGGGCCTTGAAGGCCGCCGGCTTGGAACCCGACTCCGAAAAACTCATCTTTCTCCCCCAGAACGCCCTCCTCATCTCCGAAGAAGCGACGGCCGAAAAGGTCGTCAACCTCTGCGAGGCGCTCGAAGACTGTGACGACGTTCTCGCTGTGCATTCCAATTTCCAAATCTCTGAAGACCTCCTTGCCTGCGGGCAAGACAACTCAACCGCCATCCTTTGACCCATGACTGATAAAAACTCCGAACCCGTAATCAAAGTGGAACCCGTCGCCTCCTCGGCGAATGAGAGCTCCGCGGACCCCAAACCAGCCCGGAAGCCGCGCGCGCCCTCGCGTGGAACCGCCAATCGCAGGGGTCGTAAGCCCCGGACGCAATCTGAGGGGAACGACCGTCCTCCGCAGGAAGCCCGAAAAGATGACCGCCGGGACCGCCCCGAAAAGCAAGATGCCCCGAAGGCGGAAACGGAAGCTCCCAAAATCGAAGTGGAATCCCGTCCGCCACAACCGCCCGAGCCTCCGACTTTTGCGGAAGGCATCGTCGAAGTTTCCGGCAAGGGCTTTGGGTTCCTCCGCGAACCGAAACGCAATTTCACCCAGTCGAACAATGACGTCTTCGTCACGCCGGAAGTCGTGCGCAAACATGGACTCCGTGATGGCACTTGGATTCGGGGCGAGACCCGCCGCGGCAACCGGGGGCCCCAGCTCTACAAGTTGCTCGAAATTGAAGGAGAGGATCCGGACAATTTCCAAAATCTTCCCGTCTTTGAAGAACTGACCACCATCAATCCGAACAAGCGAATTGTGCTGGAGACCGATCCCAATCGCCACACCACCCGGGTGATTGATTTGATGACGCCGATTGGCAAGGGCCAGCGTGGCCTCATCGTCGCACCGCCCCGCACCGGTAAGACGACTATGTTGCAGCACATCGCGGAAGCCGTGGTGAAAAATCATCCCGAGATGAAGCTGATCATTCTTTTGGTCGATGAACGTCCCGAAGAAGTGACGGAAATCAGTCGGACGGTGCCTCAGGCCGAACTCATGGCCAGTTCCAACGATTCGGATATCAAAACCCACACTCGCATTGCCCAACTGGCCTCCGAGCGGGCCAAGCGCCTCGTCGAGATGGGCAAGGATGTTTTCGTTCTTATGGATTCACTCACCCGCATCGGTCGCGCCTTCAATAACGCCCAGGGCGGGGGAGGACGCACCATGTCTGGCGGCGTCGATTCCCGGGCACTGGAAATTCCCCGCAAAATTTTTGCGGCGGCCCGTAACACCGAAGAAGCCGGTTCCCTCACCATCATGGCCACGGCCCTGATCGAAACCAATAGCCGCATGGACGATCTCATCTTCCAGGAATTCAAAGGCACGGGGAACATGGAACTCGTGCTCGCCCGCAATATCAGCGAGCAGCGGATCTATCCGGCCGTGGACATTTTCCTTTCCGGCACCCGTCGCGAAGAATTACTCCTGCCGCCTGAAGATCTCCATAAGATTGGCGTTATTCGCCGTGGACTCGCTGGGCACAAGCCCATCGAAGCCATCGAACGACTTCTCTTCTTCATCCGCAAACATTCCACCAACGCGGAACTCCTCAGTAGCCTGCCAGGTTGAGGTGCGGGAGCGAAGGCGGGAGTCGGCCATTCGCTGGGCGACTCCACCTCGACCTGTCCTCAATTCGCGACCGCGAAGAGAATAAATCTGCGTCGGTCGCATTCACCGACAGAGGGCACGCCGCCAGGGGTCAACGCCGTGCGCTGCCGGGATTCTTCGGCGGGCCAAAGATCACCCCGCGAGGGCCAGCGCGAAGTTGGCGATGAAAGCCCGCCGGGGGAATTCTTCCCAGAATTCGCCGATGCAAACTCTTTTGCGAAAATACAGGGTTGAAGACGGATTTTTTTTTGACAACTTGTTCGCATCCCTTCAACACCTTCCCCGGCATCTGGAACGGTGACCAACAACGAAGTCAAAAGATGAAATATCCCGTAAAAATTCTCGAAACAGAAATGCTCAATCACAACGTGAAAAGATTCCGGACAGAAAAACCTGTCGGATTCGAGTTTGAGCCAGGTCAAGCCACGGACCTCTCCCTGCCGAATGAGACTGATCTTGCCAAAGAAAAGCGCCCTTTCACATTCACCTCCCTTCCTGCCGATCCTTGGTTGGAATTCACCATCAAAATGTATCCCGAGCATGAGGGAGTCACCGATCGCCTCCGCAACTATGAGGACGGTGATGTTTTTCAGATCTCCAATGCCTGGGGGGCAATTACCTATCAGGGGCCCGGAATTTTCCTCGCCGGAGGGGCGGGAATCACCCCGTTCCTTTCGATCCTCCGGGCGCATCAAGACTCCGGGGAACTGGAAGAATGTGAACTCTGGTTTAGCAACAAAACTCAAAATGACATTTTTCTGGAGAGCGAGTTGCGCACCCTGCTCGGAGATCGATTGAGCCTCATTTTCACCGACGAAGAAGCCGGGCCCGAGGCTGAAGGCCCCATCGATCACGCCTATCTGGAGAAAAATATCTCCAATCATAAGCAAAACTTTTATATTTGCGGTCCCGATCAAATGGTCGAGGACCTCTCCGAGGCTCTCGAATCGCTGGGAGTTCCGGGGTCAAGAATTGTGACGGAAGACTTCGGTTAGAAGATGGATCGAGGAAAACCGATGCCCCGCTCGGACCGTTGGAGTCCCGGCTTTAGCCGGTCCGCACCGAGAGCCGCCTAAAGGCAGGACTCCAACATTGACTCATCGTAATTCCTCGCAATTCCCCGGGATCAGGAGGCCTGAAGGTGGGGAACGCGTCTCGTCGATTTCGCTGAAGAGAAGTCGCCGTGTCGGTCAAATTTGGCCCTCAGACTCGAATGGCGCGAACTTAACCCGTCTTCGCGGACTGGAGGCAAAAAACAACTATTTTCAGGCTTCCAAGGCCCGCAAACCCGCTATTTTACAGGGGTTCAGGTTTCAAAAGGGCCTGTAGTGCCGACCTACCCCCTTGCGG
>Ga0222650_1000288_pt1 | contig 42438 bp, 33 predicted proteins | sample AntAcemetagen367_FD_179820 | JGI IMG/M metagenome (GOLD analysis project Ga0222650, IMG submission 179820) | Saline water microbial communities from Ace Lake, Antarctica - #367 | ecosystem: Environmental > Aquatic > Non-marine Saline and Alkaline > Saline | place: Antarctica: Ace Lake... | reverse complement strand
CAGGGTATCACCTTTTTTGATTCAATGGGTAGCCCCGCTAGGCGAGTGGCTGTGTTGTGTTGCGTGGAGTGGAGCACTCCACACAACACAGCCACATCGCCTACGCGGAAAGGTACCAGCCCGTGCATTTAGTCATTATTTGGGTCGCCATATTTCACGATGAAGATTATTTTTTTGTTAACCCGTGAACCACTCAAATCGAGTATCCGGGTGCGCAGTATCATGTGATGTGCCGTAGGAACAATGTGTAGGAAATATTTCAGTTGGGGTATGAGCCGTTACCGATTGATCTACTGCATCTGGAAGCGTATCGAAAGCTACCGTTGATTCACAGAGATCCATTTGACCACTTGTTGATTGCTCAAGCAACCTCAGAGGAGTTATGTTTGCTGACCTGCGATGAGCTTATCCAGCACTATGAACTTGAGTGGATTTGGTGAACGTTTCAGCGTACTAATTCACTTGGTGCCTATTTTGCTGATGGCTGCCCTGAATACTCTATCGGGTTTGAGACCAGGTAACGATTTTTCCAGTCAAAGGGAGAAAACGGAATCCCCTTGACTGTAGTCGATATCCTGGATGGTCGTCGTTGACGCTCCAGCTCTTGAATTGGCTTTCTGACCCTTTCCCGGAGAGGAGGGGAAACCTCCACTCCACACAGACACATTACCCTATGCGGGAAGCTACCCGCCCTAGCATTTAGTCATTATTTGCATCGACATATTTCAAACGGAAGATTATGTATTTATTATGTTGGCAACTAAATGAATCAAATGTCTGGGTGCGCACTATCACGAGATGTGCCCTGTAAACACTGGGCAGGAAATCTTTCTTACCGGTGGTGGCCGTCGGCTATCTTTAGTAACCCTAGAACCAGTTTGCGGGCAAATCGTGGAAGTGGGGCATGTCTAACGTCAAAATCTCAAACCGAAAATGACTAAATGCAAAGGACTCCTACACAAAATTTTCGCAGATGGATCACTTTTTCACCTGAAGGCGTGTAGCCTTTTTCTCATCTACTCTGTTATTTATATCAAAATTCTTTAACCAATTTGCCTCTTTTTAGACTCAGGATAAAAAACATGAAAAAATTACTATTACCGATTTTAGTCCTTGGTGCTATGGTTGCTGTTCAGGCTGAACCGATTTACACTCAATCTTTTGATTATGGTTCATCTACATTGGATTTTGGCGATGACCTTTCTGGTAGCGGCTGGTCGGATAATACAGGGGTCATTGATTATGTGCCCACGGCTGGCCTAACCTATCCTGGCTTTAATTCATCGGTTGGTGGCGCTTTAGTATATAATTTCCCCAGTGCTGCTCTTCGTTCTGCCGCACAAGACATTAGCTATGATTTCGAAGCGGATCCTGATGGACAAGTCTATTGGTTGTTTGCTCTTGGAGCAGTGAATACGGCCTTAACCACTGGTGGGTTTACTGAGATGAATCTTGATGGACTTGTGGGTTCTCCCGATGTTAATTCGATTAAATTTGTTATGACTGATACAGGTTTCTATGGTGAAGCTTTTTCAACCGGGTCAGCGGTGACTCAGGTAAATGGCGGTACGTATACCCTTGGCGAAACGATTGGATTTTTAGCAAAAGTTACTAAGGGAACCGGAGCCTCACCTGAAAACACCGTTGTTGATTTCTGGTTCAACCCCGATTTGGCCAACCTAGGGGTTGCGAACGGTAGTATTACAGATTCAAAATTCGCCCGTGATGGATCTGCTGCGGCCTTAGACCAGGTAAAATTTGGGGGAGACACTGGGGGTAGTTATACATGGGACGAAGTTCGTTTCACCACAGATTTTAATAATATCCATGTGATTCCAGAACCTTCGTCCTTACTACTTACAGCCATGGGGCTGCTCGTAGGGATTACGGTTATGCGTCGTCGCAACTAAACGACTCAAAAAAAGAAAAAATTGGGCAGCTCTTGCAGGTAGTCATTATTTGCATCGACCTATTCCACCATGAAGATGGAGTCTTTGTTATTCCGAGAATCAAACGAATCGAATATCTGGGAGCACTACGTAGCGGATGAGCTGACGACCTGGACCCTGGCGTCCGATACGTTGTTCGACTACGCTGGCCCCTAGGAGTGACTGTGACCGTCATCTGCCCCGTTTGGCAACCGTTCCAACTAGGACGGTCTCAACGTTGTTTAGCCGCAGGCATAGATGATGGGACCTATGGAGACAGGGGGTGCTTAAGCAGTGGCTCTACGAAATACATGCGTCTTAAGGGTAGGATGTAAGGACATGGGTAATAAATAATGCAATAACCCTGTCTCGAGGGTCAGCTCGGAATGGCACGAAGTTACGGGACTTCCGTCTGGGGATTCACCTTCTGCATTGAAGCAAAAACAGTCTGATTTTACGATTTTGGACTCTATGTTTGACCCAATACGCGGGCTCAGACTCCAGACCGCGATCCAATTAAAGGTTGACCGCCTTTCACGTAGTTTTAAGGGCTGTTTAGAAGTGCTGCGTACGTAGGACAATAGGTTCAGACAACCAACCTCAACGCTTAGCAGTCGCCAGTAAACCTCTTCGATCATATGGCTGCGCTCTTACTATCGGTCCGTCCGGATCGCGTGGAACCCAGAGCCAAAAAGCGACGACATCGAAAAGTCAGATTGCTGATGAAATTTGGTCATGTTTTATGCGGAGAAATAATGGACACTGCGTCATGCGGAAACCCATACACGTGAAAAGATTTTACAGGCGAGTTGTTCTATCGCCATCTGCGTATTGATCTCATGAACAAAACTGCACGTTGCTTTTGGATGGGCCCCTAGAGCAAATGTCCTCTTCATCTTCTAACACTAAAAGATTTTAAAGCTTAGGTTTTGCTGTGTAACTGATTTCTTCTATGTCAGAAAAGATTCTACAGGACAAGCGATCAAGTTCTTTGTGGCGGTGGATTGGCTATGCTTTCCTTGACGGGGGAAACTTGTTTTTTTCCGAATGCCTTGCTCTTGTAAAGGGGAGGTATCGTCGTCCAACTTGCCGGGCTCTGTGGTTTTTCTTGTTTTGGCCTTTTTTGCTTATCTGGCAAGGGTCCAACTTGCTTTGTCTGCTTTTGGATGAAGTTTTTTTTCGTACCTATTGTAAACTGGAAATCAAGGCTCCCGTTTTTATTTTAGGTCCTCCACGTTCAGGAACCACTCATATGCATCGGGTGCTGGCCGAAAGTTGTGAGGACTATTCCATCTCAGCCGCTTGGGAGGTTCTGCTTGCACCTAGCATCCTGCAGAAAAAATTCTACTATCTGCTGATCAAGTTAGATCGAACATGGGGGCGCCCCTTGGCCCGAAGTTTTCAATTTGTGGAAATTCGTCTGTTGAAACCTTATTTGGAAACCCATCCCGGTTCCTTACGTGATCCAGAAGAGGATTACTTCTATTTATCTAGCTTTTTGCGCTGTACAGGATGGGTATTGCCCTTTCCTCATTGGAAGGGCATTCGGCGTCTGATGCCTGGAAATCCGGAGATGTCTAATGAACATCGTCGACGTAGCTTAGTCCTCTACAAACGCTGCTTACAAAAACAGTTGTATGTTCATGGGGTAGAGAGAACCATTTTATCCAAAAATGCATCTTTTTCCTCTTGGATAGATCTCTTACCTGAATTTTTCCCAGAGGCTCGCTTTGTGATTTGTATGCGGAGTCCGTCGGAGACCGTTCCTTCGATGTTGAGCACCGCGGATGAAGCGATGAAAAGTTTTTTTGCGGAAGGTCAGAAGGGAAAGCTGCATCCTCTACTGCTTAAAACCATGCAGGCACATTATCAGGTGCTATTTGAATGCGGTGGAAAGCTCGATCCAGATTATGGGGTTGTGGTTGGAAATCAGGAAATGAAAACCGAACTGGATCAGGTGTGTAGGATCTTAAAAGATCGCTTAGGATTACCTTTCAGCGATTCTTTTTTAGATAGACTTCCCTCCTTGGTGGAAAAATCGAAGGCTCATAAGAGCGTTCACCGTTATCGAATTGAGGCTTACGATCTGGATGTGGCCGCTCTGTTTCAGAAATGTCCGATGTTGCCCACTACCTTGGAGGAGGAGCCTACGTGATGATATCGGAAAAAAGGTCCACTCCCGCACGGGTGATGATTTTATCCGATGCCATTCCTCAACGGAATGGGGTGGGAACCTATTACCATGATCTCATGGAACATTTACAAGGGGAACTGGAATATGTGGAAATGATTCCGGCTCAGGCCAATTGTCTATTTAAAACGAATAGAATTTCGATCCCGCTTCCTGGAGACCCTTCCCAAAAATTATATTTACCCAATGTGATTCCTATTTTGCGCCAAATTAAGCAGCAACGTCCTGATGTGTTAATTGCCCCCACTCTTGGGCCTTTTGCGTTATTGGCTCGACTGGTATCTCGACACCAAAAAATTCCTTTGATTTTTGGTTATCATACCTCCTTGAATAAACTGGTGAATCTTTATTGGCAGGGGGGCTTTGGCGTATTGTGTGCTTGGTATTTGAAACGTGCGAGTCGGGTGATGTTCCGTCAAGCGGATCGGGTGGTGGTGAATACGGAGGAGATGAAAAAGGAAGCGCTATCGTTAGGAGCAAAAAAAGTAGACGTGATGGGGACATCGATCGCGCGTCCGATTGTGACCACTCCCCTCGAGCCCTTTGACGGAGAAATCCGATCCGTGTTGTTTGGAGGTCGATTGGCAAAAGAAAAACGGGTGATGAAACTGGCGGAAGCCGCAGAGGACGTACCTGAATTGATTTTTCGCTTTGCTGGGGACGGTCCTTTAATGGCTCAATTGAAGAAAAAAGCTAAAGCGAGTCCCAATCTCATTCTTACCGGGTGGCTCAGTAGGGAAGACCTCTTGGTCGAAATCGATACCTCGGATCTGGTAGTGCTCCCTTCGGAACATGAATCATTTGGATCGATCGCTTTGGAAGTAATGGCCCGCGGACGGATTATGCTAGTTTCACAGAATTGTGGTATATTACACTGGCCAGATCTGGCTCAAGGACTTTATGTGATTCAGGAAAATGAAAGTATTGCCGATGCCATTCGACGTATACAAGCCCTCTCTCCAGAAGTTCTGATGGAGCATGCACGTGTAGCTCAAAAAGCCACCTTGGATATGAACCAGAATACCCTGAGGGGATGGCGAAAAGTGATCGAGGATCTACGCAAATAATGAATGCACATCTCTCGATTCATGATGTGGCTCCCAAAACCCTCGGGCTAGTGGAGGATATGCTGAACCGATTGGAGGAGATTGAAATTACTAAAGTCATGTTGTTGGTCATTCCCGGATTAGATTGGTCGGAGGCGCAACTCCATCTACTTAGGAAATGGGCGTCGCAAGGGCATGTGCTTGCCGGTCATGGATGGGTGCATGAGGTAAAAACTCGACGGAGTCTGTTTCATAAACTTCATGGAATCTTTTTTTCCCGATACGTAGCCGAACATCTATCCTTAGATGCCAAGGAAATCGCGGATCTGATGCAGCGCACTTATGACTGGTTTAGAGACAAAGGTCTTCCGCAACCCACCCATTATGTTCCCCCAGCCTGGGCCTTGGGGCGGATAACCGTTCGCAACTTATCGGAGTTACCTTACCAAAGCGTGGAGACCCTGAACGGGTTTTGGATTCCCCAAAAAAACATCTTTCACCGAAGAGCCTTGCTCGGTTATGAGGCGGATACCGCTTTACGTGCATGTATTTTGCGAATCTTTAATACCTGGAATCGGAAAAAAGCTACGATGGCATCTCCGATTCGAATTTCTTTGCACCCTCATGATTTTTCTCTCAAACTAGCGGATGAAATCTTGTTGGACTGCGAGAGCTATGCTTGTCACCCTGAGCCGCTATGACTTCAGGAAAACATAGTAAAGGACTGCTTCCCTTTATAGCTATTCCTGTATTTTTTATTTCATTCCTTTTAGTGAAAAACCTTAATCTGACTAATATCGAAATTAGTGCATTACGGAGTTTGGGATATCCCTTGGCCTTTGCGTTTACGCTTTTTATGATATTGGCTGGCGGATGTGGCGTTCCTCCGGTGTTAGCAGTGATTCCTGCGGGTGCCATCTGGTCATTCCCGGTGGCAAGTTGCGTATGCTTGGTGGGAGGACTTGGTGCATCCGGTTTAGGTTTCTTTCTGGCACGTTACGGATTTCGAGAAACCCTAACTCCCAAAATACCTCCGAAGATCCTTCGTTTCGAGCGCGGACTAGAAAACCATACTTTTTGCACGGTCGTAGTCTTACGATTGCTTTTTTATCTGTTTCCTCCGATCAACTGGATGCTGGGAATTAGTCAACTACGTCCTCTAACATTTTTCTCTGCCACCTTTCTTGGGATGTTACCCAGTACCTTCGCTTACCTCTGGGTGGGGCAGGGGATTATAGGGCTTATCATGGGCTTATGAGGTCTTTACATCAAAATCTAACGCAGTTCTGACAGCTTTAGAAAATGGCCCTTTCCATCCGCTAACGGATCCAAGGTACTATCGGCTTACATTTATGAATCCCTAGGAGGCAACATGAAACTTCAGAGCAAGCATATTCAAGCCAAGCATTTTCCCAAAGTGATAGATAATATTCGCGCATCAAAAGGGTGGCGAGTGAGGGACATGGTTAACTGGCATCGCATTGTGAAACCTTTGCGTGAGATTCGAACCGAACAAACCCGTTTAGAACTTTATCCCTTACTGTTTGATTTGTGTACGCGATTCTCGGTGGCCTATCAACCTTTCACGGGAACAGAGCCTACAAACATCCCTCCGCGAAAACCTTCAGGACTCGGCGAACCTCGGGTCGCATTGTTTGTGGATGCTCCGGAACATCTTAGTGGGGTGGCGGTCACCATTAGCCATTGGGTTCAACAGGCGGATCAAAAGCAATGTAATCTCACTGTGCATACCGCAGGCAAGGGAACGCTTCCGGGAGCGGTTGAGTTTCAACCCATGGGAACTTTGCTATTAAAAAATTATGCGGGGATGAATTTACATGTTCCCTGTGTCGCGGAAATTATGAACTATATGCTGACCGCAGAATTTGATATGATTCATATCTCCACACCCGGCCCGATGGGTATGATCGGTCTGCTGATTGCTCGTACTTTAGGAGTACCTGTATCTGGAACCTATCATACCGATTTTCCCCGCTACGCCGTAAAGCTTTCTGGAGACCCGGGCGTAGAGGATGGCTCCTGGAATTTTATGCGCTGGTTCTACGGTCAAATGGACCGGGTGGCATGTCCCTCCCGCGCAACCTTAGAGGATCTTGCAGCCCATGGATTTGACACAGCTAAATTGGAGGTGGTCGGCCGAGGCGTCAAAAGCCATTTGTTTCATCCAAAATTTAGAAGCGAAGCTCTGCGAAACTCTTGGGATACCCAACGGCCTCATAAACTTCTATATGTGGGACGTATATCCGAAGAAAAAAATCTAGATTGCCTGGTCTATTGCTTTCAGCAACTTTGCCAGCACCGAGAAGATACGCAATTGGTGGTTGTGGGAGAGGGGCCTTATCTGGGTACCATGAAATCCAAATTATCTGGATTTCCGGTTATCTTTACGGGGAAACAAACCGGTGAAAACTTGCAGAAGATTTATGCATCTTGTGATCTTTTTCTTTTCCCGAGTGAAACGGATACCTTTGGGGTGGTGCTCATGGAAGCGCAGGCCTCTGGACTACCAGTGATCGTATCCGCAATAGGCGGCACCCGTTTTGCCATGGAACCAGACCGTACTGGAGAGGTACTGAATCCGATGACTCACGAATCGCTTCAGAAAGCTGTGAATAGACTCTTGGATCAACCCGAACGCTTTGCGGCTATGAAAAATCAAGCCCGGTTGTTTGCGGAAGGGCACACTCAAGAAAAAGCGTTCGACTGCTTTTGGCAATTCCACCGTAATCAATTTATCACCCCTGAGAGAAAGGCTTATGATTCAAAAATTGGATGACCCTGTACCTTGCAGGTATCGTAGTATTTGGATTTCGGATTTACACCTTGGTGTGAAGTCTAGCCGCCCGGACTGTCTCTTAGACTTTTTTCGGCATCATCACTGTGACTATCTTTATTTAGTCGGCGACATGATCGACGGGTGGCGGCTGAAGAAAAATTGGTATTGGGATCAATCCCACAATGATGTGATTCAGAAAATTTTGCGTCAGGCTCGAAAGGGAACCCAGGTAGCGTATATTCCCGGAAATCATGATCAGTTTGCCCGCGATCATATTGGCTTGCGTATGGGGGGGATCGAAATACATCGAACCTGCGAGCACGTTACTGCCGATGGACGTCGCTTGTTAGTTCTTCATGGCGACGAATTCGACAGTATCGTAACCCATGCGAAGTGGTTGGCTCTTCTTGGTAGCGGCGCCTATGAGGCATCTATCCTTTTAAACCGCTGGGTAAATATTTTCCGTGAAAAGTTGGGTATGCCTTACTGGTCCATCTCCAACTATCTCAAACAGAAAGTAAAAAACGCGATGCAGTTTATCGATAATTATGAACATGCGGTGGCTGAAGAAGCGCGTCAGCGGAAAGTTGATGGAGTGGTCTGCGGGCATATTCACCGAGCGGACATAAAAACCATCGAGGGAATTGAGTATTACAACACCGGAGACTGGGTGGAGAGCTGTACGGCATTGGTGGAACATTTTGATGGAAAAATGGAGATCATCGAATGGGTGATTCCCAAAACGACAAAGCCCCTGCCTGAGACCCGCCAGGGTCTTCCACTGGCAGCTTCTTTGATGAATGAACGGAGGTCCGAGGATAAATCCTTCGCATCCGTTACTTAAAAACCGCTTCGAGTCCCATGGCTTGTTTGTGCATGAATTCGGGAATAACCCCTTTCCCCATTTTTCTGAGCACGGGAAAAACGATGGATAGAAAGCGAAGCGTTACAATGTGATCGAAAGTTCGGTACCCCCGCTTCTCTCGTAAGAGCACTCTTAAAAAAATGCGCAGGGTCTTTGAGTTGACGGTGAAGGGGGTGACTTCCAGCCGTACGGAATAGCGAACGGGATAGAGATGTTTGTAGGTGTCTATCAAGTGGGTGAGCTTTTGGATCTGAGCCTCATCATAAGGCAGAAAATAATATTTACGGGCTTCCGCCAAGATTTCAAACGTGTGATACATCAAATCAAGTCCGTCATCCGGTAACCCATTTCTCCGGGCCATGTCTTGCATATCCTTCACAATACTCAGAGCGGTCGTTCCCTGTTCAATCTTGGCTTCTCCGTTGTCCACCAAACATTTCAATACCTTGCGAATGGGATGCATAATCAGAATACGGTCCCAATACACACTAAGAGTAGAGGGCAGCCTGACCCGCCGGAAATAGAGTTTTCGCAAAGCGTATTCGTCAATATATAGGAGTGTTTTGACTGCTTGATCCGATGCATTCATCATCTCAATCAATGCTTCTGCTTGCTCGGGCTTGAGATAACGCGCGGCATACGCACGCAAGGCTTGGGGTGCCGATTCCTTTTGCTTGAAGATGCGAATGCATACCCAGGTATTGATTTCATTCCACACCGAGCTGTTCTCCATAAACATCAGCCGGTGAAAACGCGTCCATCCTCCGGTTTGACACCAAACCGAAACCCCCACAATCCCTGGAATACCCTCTAAGTCCTGCTTAATTTTTTCCACATCCTTCCCGATGTACGAGGGGTAGATACCGCATCCTTCATATTCCCTACGGGCCTGAAGTTCCACGATTTTTTTATGGGGGGTGCGGGTGAACTGTTTGTTTAGTGGGAGATGCCGAAAAAAATCGGACTCCCCGTGTTTGATAGAAAGGATTAAATTGGGGCTGTCAAAAGGCGTAAAGATTTTCTTCAAGGTTTTCCGATTCCAGATGAGATCGCCTACGGGGTAGGCGCCTACACTCCACAACCGAAAAATTAAATCGCGATCCGCGTTCTCAAATTCAGGTAGAATTTCTTTCAAAAGTTTTTTTGCCTGATTCGAAGTCCTGACCAGTAATTGACTTCTGAAGTCACCCACAACATCTTTGCCATCCACTTCCCCGATCCGAAGAATGAGTCCCGACACCTCTGGGTAAAGGTTGAAAAATCGTCGTACGAGATCCCGGAACCAGCGGACTTTTTCCAGGTAGGTCCGGCCCACCTTGGTCGCGGAAGCTGGAGTAGTAAAAAAGAAATCTGTAGTGATGTAGACCTTAAATCCCCGATCACCTGCACATTGGATCCATTTCTGATAATAGCCTGCATACACATCAATTTTTGCATTCACCTCTGCTTCATAATCTGCATGAGGAACCATGTGCGCCAGATCATCCAAGGTGATAGCGTTATACCCCATCTCTTTGGCCCGATCGCAGAATAGTTCAAAATCCAAGCTGATCTGGTCCAGTTTTTTGCAGTCGGCCCGTCCGTCTTTTTCCAGATGCTCAAAAGGGATTTTTGACCAATTTACCCGCTTGCCTTCACGGTAGCCTTTAAAAAAAGGGCTAATACCATCTATAAGAAACAACTCCATTATCCTAAGAAAGATAGTGATGAAAACGGAAAGAGCAAACAGCCTTGTATGAGGATTGTGTTTGGGAGAGGGGCATTCTAAGAATTAGTGATCTCACCATTTTATCGATATCGTGGTCGCTATCGTAATCGAGCTTTTAGGCCTAGGAGATATTTCTCTCATCATGGGCAAGGCGTTTGATGGGTTTGATGAAACCAAAGAGCGTCTGGATCTACTGGCTCTCGATAAAGAAGGCGGTCTGGAGCCTTCACCCCCGTGAGTATGATTATGTTGGGGTGCCCTTTCGTATAGAACTATTGTAGATAAAACGGAAAGAGAGATGTACCGCGTTAAAAATCGACGCGATCAGATCATGCTTTCTGGATTGAGTGCTTTGTCGACTTCCTTAGCTGACATAAGTTTTTCTTCGAGCACCACTTCGCGTAGAGTCTTGCCTTCAGCCAAGGCCTTTTTGGCTACCTTGGCCGCCGTATCGTAACCAATATGTGGGTTGAGAGCTGTCACCAACATCAGGGATTCGTTTAGGAAGTGTTGGATGTTGTCTTGGTTGGCTTCAATCCCAGTGACACAGCGGTTGGCAAATGTCTCTGCGCCATGAGCGAGGCAGGAAATGCTCTCATGCAGCGAGTAGGCGATCAATGGGATGGTGACGTTAAGTTCGAAGTGGCCGTCCCGCCCACAGGCTGCCACGGTCTGGCACTGGCCGGTGGTATAGAGACAGACCTGTATGAGCATCTCGCTCATTACGGGGTTGACCTTGCCCGGCATGATGGAGGAGCCTGGTTGGGTGGCGGGCAGTTGTAATTCTCCGATACCGCAGCGTGGGCCCGAACCGAGCAGGCGGATATCGCTGGCGATCTTGGTCAGCCCTGCGGCAATACTCATAAGCTGGCCAGCCACTTCGACACAGTCATCTCGCGCGGCCTGTGCTTCAAAGTGGTTGTCTGCTTCGCGAAAGTTAAGCCCCGTTTCCAGGTTCAGAAGGCTAATGACTTTGGAGGCGAACTTCGGATGTCCGTTGATTCCGGTGCCTACCGCAGTTCCACCGATGGCTAGCTCCTCCAGTGCGGCGATCGCTTTATTCACCCGGCTGATGCCTTTGCTCACTTGAGCGGCATAGCCGGAAAACTCTTGTCCTAAGGTCAGAGGTGTAGCATCCATTAAGTGGGTGCGCCCGGTTTTTACGATCTTCCCGAAGTCCTTCGCTTTTTCATCCAGTTCTTTATGGAGCTTCTGCAGGGCAGGGCGCAAGTTGTCGCGCAAAGCGAGGGCGACGCTTAGATGCAAAACCGTAGGCATGGTGTCGTTGGAGGATTGGCCAAGGTTGCAATCATCATTCGGGTGGACCGGAGTTTTTGAGCCGAGGGGTTGACCGGCGATTTGGCTGCAGCGGTTGGCAATCACCTCGTTGACATTCATGTTTGTCGAGGTGCCGGAACCGGTTTGAAAAACATCGACGGGGAATTGATTCACATGCTCGCCCTCGTAAATTTCACGGGCGGCTTTGTTGATCGCCTCCGCCTTATGCGCATCCAGTCGGCCGAGCTGGTGATTAGCTTGTGAACACGCCTCTTTTAACAGGCCACAGGCACGGATAAAGGGGGGAGGCATCTTGTGTCCGCTGATGGGGAAGTTTAAGACGGCACGCTGGGTAGAGGCCCCATAGAGTGCATCGTCGGGCAGTTCCATCTTGCCCATGGAGTCGGTTTCAATACGCATACAATTAACCTAGCTTAAACGAATCAGGTTTCGAGAGTAGAATGGATTTAATCTATTGTCTTATAGGGGTATTCACTTCGCTGGACTAAATGTAGTTTACGGTTTGTTGGCTCGTTTTGCATCCCTGCACTTCAGATTTTATTGAGAAAATAGACGATCTGTGGCCTGAAGGCCTACAGCCACCCTGCGAAAAGTGGCTGGAGCCGTTTACGGCCCGGAAATTCCGTTTCATTTTGCAGGCATATCATCGGTTGCATAGTTTGCTTCAGATTGTTTTGAGAAAATAGACGATCTGTGGCCTGAAGGCCTACAGCCACCCTGCGAAAAGTGGCTGGAGCCGTTTACGGCCCGGAACTTCCGTTTCATTTTGCAGGCATATCATCGGTTGCATAGTTTGCTTCAGATTGTTTTGAGAAAATAGACGATCTGTGGCCTAAAGGCCTACAGCCACCCTGCGAAAAGTGGCTGGAGCCGTTTACGGCCCGGAACTTCCGTTTCATTTTGCACGCATATCACCGGTTGCATAGTTTTCCTGTTGCATAGTTTTACATCTTTCCAGTTATTGCCATAGCGCCGAAAGAGGAACGGCTAAAAGCGTTTCTCCGAAGGGAACAATGTTCTCGCCGGCATACAAAACGATATCAGATTGAAGATCATCTTCGGTGGCCTTCTGTTGGTGGTGCAAACCTTTTAAAATAAACCTGATCTTTCGAAAAACCAAAGCCAAACTTTACTTTCACAAGAACAGATCTGGGTTTAGTACCTGCATGAAGCTTATTATGAGCTACTTTGCATGATTACTGACCTTTTAGCCATAGATATTCTAAGCTTATCTGTTAGGTTGTACTCTACACTATCCCTTACGTATTAACTTCAACCTTTAGGTTATTCTTATGCAGACGTCTTTCACCTTACACATCGATGCTTGGCAGAATGGGGCTCCGATTCCGGCTCGATATGCTTTTGGAAAACCAGGATCAGATGGTCCTTTCGCTTTGAGTGATAATATCAATCCGGAGATTCGCTGGTCCAATCCCCCTGAAGGAACTCAGTCGTTTGCACTCATTTGTCACGACCCCGATGTGCCTTCTTCTGGCGAAGATGTGAATCAGGCCGGACGCTTGGTTCCTGCGGATTTACCTCGGGTTGATTTCTTTCATTGGGCGCTGGTCGATATTCCAGTCGATCTAACTCAGGTAGAAGAGGGAGCCGCTGCTCAAGGAGTCACCCCGCGTGGCAAGCTCTGCGGGGAAAGTCCCATTGGGGTTAGTGGCCAAAACTCTTATACAGGCTGGTTCGCTGGCGATCCCGATATGGAGGGCATTTATGGTGGCTATGATGGCCCTTGTCCTCCGTGGAATGACAGTATCGTTCACCAGTATCACTTCACGCTTTATGCGCTCGATGTGACCACGCTTAACCTGAAAGATGCCTTTACGGGTGACCAAGCCCTAGAAGCCATGGAAGGACACCTTCTCGGAAAGGTTTCGCAGATGGGCACTTACTCGATGAATCCTGATGTTCCTGCCTGATCTTTTTTTGTTCCGTAGCTATGCTTACGATTCCTGAAGATCTCTTAGCGTCGGACGATTTCCCGAGCATGGAGTTGCCTCAGGCGATTAGTACTTCCCACCACGGGGTCGAAAGAGTGCTGTCCACTTAGGTCTTAGTCACTCGACCGACTCTGGTGTTGGTTTACTCTGGTGTGAAGCAAATGGCCTCTCCGGCCTCGGAGAGTGTGCTTACGGTTTCTTCAGGAAACCTCGTCGCATTTCTCTTCGCCATGAGCCCGGCCTCCTTTAAGCGGCATCTTAAGGTGATCTACGGCATGGCCCCGGTAAATGGTTACAAGAATCTCGCTTGAAACATGCCCGTAGTCTTGCCCTCAACCGCAAACGTTCCGTGTCTGAAATTTGCGAGTTAAGTGGATATCAGGATGTATCCAGTTTCACCCGCGCCTTCCTGCGTAGACATGGTCAAACTCCAAGCTCGGCCCCTCAAGCCAATGGCCTTTGTTCCGAATGATCTGTATGCTTCCACTTTCATATGGCTTGACGGGTCGGTAATTCTCGATACCTTTTAGTTATGACTAGTTCGAGCAAATACGAGCAACTGGATGGGGTGAACCTATGGAAAGTTAGCCCTCTTTTTTTGGAGACAAAATGAAGATCCTTTACTGGATCGTATTTTGTTTTTGTGTTGTCCGAGCGGAAACGACGTCTGTTATTCAGGTCATAAAGCCGGGTGAATCATGGACAGTTCCGGCAGATAAATTCCTTCACGTAGACCAGATTATTCGAATAGGTGACCTCTCAGACGGTTTTGACCTTCGGGTCTATGTGCCCACGAAAGGTAAAGACGACCTGCGGTCGATACGAGCACTGGGAAAAGATGAAAAGGTATCCCCCTCATCACAATTGCACTATGTGTCAGGGGTTCGGTTTGAAAACCCAAAACAAAATCCTACCAAGGTTGCCATCATTGGAACCTTAGAGGATCCCGTTGACGTTGGTCCTGAGGGTGATGGACCCTCAGAACCTTTGGAGGAGATGACTCCTATCGATCAGCCATTCAACGGGTATTATCAAACGGTTACTGGGAAGCGAGGAGACGATCTAAAAGACGCATTACACAAAATCATCCGCGGTCATACCCATCATTCCTACAGAATGTTGTGGGAATTACTTCGATATACAGATGAGGATCCTGAGAATCCTCAAAATGTTTTATTGTTGTACAGTGGATGGAGTGTTTCGAAAAACCGAAACGGTGGGAATGTTTCCGATTGGAACCGAGAACATTTGTGGCCAAAATCTCATGGGGGGTTCGGTACGGGCAGTCCGATGGGTACCGATCTGCATCATCTTCGCCCAACCGACGTATCCATCAATTCGAGGCGGGGTAGTTTGAATTTTGATGAAGGCGGTGAGCTCTATGTCGATAGGGACGGAGCAACCACGAACCGGGTGGATGAGAATTCTTGGGAACCAAGAGATGAAGTCAAAGGCGATGTCGCACGAATGATCTTTTATATGGTGGTTCGATATGAAGGTGAGGCTGCGAATGAGCTGGATTTAGAACTAAATGACAAAGTGAATAATCTTAGATCTCCACGGTTGGGTAAGCTGTCCGTGTTGAAAAAATGGCATCTGCAAGATCCGGTCAATGCGTGGGAGAAAAGGCGTAATAATCGAATCCATGACGTGCAGGGGAACCGAAACCCTTTTGTTGACTATCCGGAATGGGTGGAATTGATCTGGGGCTTTTGATTTTTAAGTGGTGCTCTGATTTACTTTTGTCTCGTCCTAAAACTGGTAACGCAGACCCGCTTGAAAGGAAAGGGATTCCCAGATGGCTTCGTTAAGATCGATGTCGCCACCGGGATCGGTCTGGGTTCCTTCGTCGGATTCAAAAGTGGTTTGATTGAGCTCTACTGAAAATCGCCACTTTTCTGAAAAGAGGTAGCGGTATTGCAGGTTAAGTGCCCATCCTAATCCATCCGCATCGTTTTCAAAATCTAGGTCACGAAGGTTCCAATAAAGGTCAGCTTGGTATTGAAAAAAGTGAAGCCGACCGCCTGCGCGAAGCGCGCTTTTTTCACTGAGGGGGATGTGTAGTTCGACGCCGATGTAGGGTCCGTACCAGGTTGAGTCATATTCGCTTTTTAACCCATCGAATGGCCCAAGCTCTCCATCCTCTGGGCCTAGGTTTGTCGATTCACCATTCAGGATGGCTTCTAAATCTCGACGATCCAGTTCTTGCACTCCGTTGGTATCTTCATGATATTGATTGGAGTAGTGAAATCCAGCCAGGGGCATAAGAATGGAACCCTTTTCGGAGAGGGTGATGATGTAAGCCGCCTCAACCGTAAAATCAAAAGTGCTACCCTCCGTATCTGCGGTGGAGCGGGAAAACTCACCCTCTCTATTATCAAAAACATAATCGGAATCACGGTTGGCTCCACTCGTCATCATACCGAAGGCCAGTGAAGATCGAAGGGCCCATTTAGGGTAGCGTAGTTCCCCCCCCACTTCCAGTTCGATGATTTGTAGGTCCGACCACTCTAAATCGGAGATAATAGTGGGTCCGCCTTCACCGCCGCTAATCGTCCATTGATTTTTATCGGTTCTGTACCCAAGATCAATCCCCCCCTCAATTTCGACCCCGAAGCTTTGAAGATGGAAGGCTGCACTAATGAATAATACAGCTAAAATGTAAGTGCTTTTATAGTTCATAGGGATCCTTTTAGTACGATAGTATAAAATAGTCGCAGATTCGTCTCTAAGGATCAATACCTATTTGGCAGGTTGATTCATGACGGGCACATTCACGATTTGGAGAAACTCCTAATCGGTATCGTCATCGGAATAGCTATCGGGATCGAATCCCTTGCGGTATTTTCCTGCCGGTAGTTGGAACGGGTTCGCCCCATCTTTATGGGTGGAATCTTTTAATTGGCTGGCGTTTCCATGTTTTCAGCTTCGATCCCGATGCCGACGCCGCCTGTCCGAGTCACGCCATCTTCACCAATTCGTGAATGCGCCCATTCAGCCCTCTTACATCTGGTTTCATCAAACCAAGGCAGCCTATTTACCATGTAAACAGCACACCTAGGTTGTAATTTGTGCCATCGAAATCATCGTCCTCCGCGTCTTGGACTCTGACTTCCGCCATCACCCCGAACCAGATGAACGTAGCCTCTAAACCTACGTGGGCATGCAAAGTGGTCATATCATCACGGTTGCGGCTTGAGCTATCTACCAAGGTATACCCGACCCCAACACCCGCATAAGGGGAAATGATAAAAGGAATACGTACATTTAGAGAGAAATCGAAAGGGTAGAGGGTGGTGTCTTCGTCATCCATCTCAATAACACTCCCCCTGGCTTCCACTGCACCAACTGCGAGGAAGGTGGTTTTAAATCGTCCTCCGTATCCGTCTCCCTCTCCGGCATTATCGGTATCCCAGCGACTGGAAAATGCGGTTAGACTCGTGTCAGCACTGACAACGGTAACCAATGAAATGAGAAGGAGGGTAAGCGATTTTTGAAAAGTTTTCATAGGGATTCCCAAGGAGAGGTTCTAAATCTAATTCAAAGCCCGAAGGGAATCAAGGCGAAATAATATCCTCTGTTGTGCGAGTTCTCCCTCTCGGAGTACTTTTCTTTTCATAGGAAGCTGTTACCTTGTCGAAATGAAAATATGTCAGCCTGTTATTATTGTTGGTGCCGGAGTTACAGGGTTGTGTTGTGCACTCGATCTGAAAGCGCAGGGAATTCCGGTTTTGGTCCTAGAGCATGAGGATGCCCCAGGGGGGAGGGTCCGAACCGATGAGCTGAATGGCTTCCGCTTGGATCGGGGCTTTCAAGTTTGGTTGGAGGCCTATCCGGAATGTCAAAAACGATTGAATCCCGAAAAGCTTCAAGCTGGAGCTTTTGGCTCTGGAGCCGTGATATACAATGGGGAAGATCTTCGTCTTTTTGCGGATCCTTTCCGGCATCCTAAGGAATCTTTTAAAAGCTTAGTTCATCCCGTAGGGTCTTTAGTGGATAAGCTTCGAATGCAACTAGTGCGCTCACGTTTATCCAAGAAAAGTATGGACGACTTATTTTCGGGTGAAGACCTTTCAACTCTAGAGCATTGGAAAGCTCTGGGATTTAGTTCCCGAATGATCGAGGGATTCCTGTCACCGTTTTTTAGAGGAATTTTCCTCGCGGAACCTGAAGATGTTTCACGAAGAATGTTCGATTTTGTGTTTTCGATGTTTGGACAGGGGAGAGCCTTGCTTCCCGCTGGAGGGATTCAGGCGATTCCTGATTCGCTGGCTGAAGGATTATCCGACCAAGAGCTCAGGTTATCGGCATCTGTAAAGCATGTTCACTCAGATAAAGTCCTCTTGGAAACGGGCGAGGAACTATCGGCTTCTGCGGTAGTTGTGACCGTACCGAAACCTGAAACGATAGGAATAGATGTTTTGGAGGCTACGGTTCCTCCTAAGTCCGTAGGTTGTTTTTATTTCGATGCCCCTAAAGCACCCATCGAGGGACCTTGGTTGGTGTTGAACGGCTCAGGAAGAGGACAGATAACCCAAATTTCTGTTAATAGCTCCGTCGCGGGTGGGTTTGCTCCTGAAGGTCGTCATTTGATTTCGGTTTCGGTAAATGGTTCGGAGCTTGATACCGAGCGTGTGCGGAAAGAAGCACGTGAGTGGTTTGGACCTCAAGTGGATGAGTGGAATTTTTTGAAAACGATGGCGATTGAGTATGCTCTTCCCGCATTTGCTGAGAATGATTTACCAGGTCCCGGATATCTTGAAGTTGCGGGTGTTTTCTTGTGTGGGGACGCTTACCGGCATCCCTCTCTTCAAGGCGCTATGGAATCAGGGGCCATGGTGGCCACTGAGCTGATTCAGCGTGCTGAGGCTCTGTCGTAAGCTGCCTCAAACTAGGATTAGAAGCGTTTTAGCCACAAAAAATCACAAAAGAAATTCCACCCCTAAAGCCATGCCTTCGGCAGATAAACCCGGTTCTGGATGATAAAACTAGTTGGTGATTTTAGAGGGGTGTGAACATGATCGGAGAATATGAGAGTTTTCGGGGGCATCTCATGGTGGCTGTAGGCCTTCAGGCCACAGATCCCAAACCTAAAGGCTTTTAGGTCCAGTCATTATCGGAGAATATGAGAGTTTTCGGGGGCATCTCATGGTGGCTGTAGGCCTTCAGGCCACAGATCCCGAACCTAAAGGCTTTTAGGTCCAGTCATTAGGTCCAGCGAAGATCATATCCTACTTGATTAGGTAAGTAGTGCTACAAGCATTTCGGAACGGAGCTGTAGGGGGCAGGGCTCTCCTGCGCACACTTTCGTGGTATAAAAACCGAACCGCTTCCGTACCATCTACTCTTCAGCAACTTTCCGAATCGGAATCATCACTTCTGCCTTTTTCCATGGCGAAAGTTTAAAGGGACCATCCCAATAGACCGCAATAGGCTCCCCGTTTGCAAGCCACTCTGATTTATTTTCTTCAAGCCAAGCTGTCAATTTTTCGAGGTGCTTATCGTAATTTTTCTCGTTGTAGCGTCCGTTGTACCCAATACTGACCACTTTCCGTTCCGGTAAGGTAATTACCTGAACATCCTCGGTGTTCTCATCGGCTTTTTCTAGGTCTTCCTCCGATATCATAAAACGCATGGCACCTGGATTTACATCTACAGTGACCGGCGTAGTCATTGAAATATCCTTGGACGAAATGTAACGGAAGAGCTTCCTGAACATCTTATTATCTTTGTCGAAATAGGTACCCTCCTTTTCTTTAGCTTCAATGAAGGTCAGTTCAGGAAGAGTCTTTAATTCAATCGTACCTTTGTCCGTCCGATCCATAGCCTCTTCGTAAGCAGGAAGAGTTACGGGGACCAGAGCAGCGAAACTAAGTAGTAAGGAAGTTCTATTCATACATCTACATCGCAGAGAAACGCTGTGTCCTTACAGCTGAGTGATGATCGTAGTGCTGAACAGTAGAACATAAATGTATCAATTTTGTTTTTAACGACAAAATTGAATGATTTCTACCCCCTCCTAAAAGACTAAATACAGAGTAATGAAGGTATTTAGATTAATTTAATAGATAGTGGGCGGTTAATACGGAGGAAGTGATTTGTTTGGCACAGGTTTTGCTAAACTGAGTATTACGGATCAGTCGATACGTAATAATACTAATTAAGGAAAACGAATATGAAACGGTTTAAAACCTTTGGTTTAACAGTAGCAGCCTGTGCGCTGACGGCATCTCTTTTTACAGGATGCGGACAAGGAACACCTTCTGACGCAAGTACGGAACCCTCTGAAGAAGTATCATCGCCAACCTTGACGATTGGCTACAGTGATTGGCCGGGTTGGGTAGCTTGGGAAGTGGCAATTCAAAAGGGCTTCTTTGAGAAAGCCGGTGTAGATGTCAAATTTGAATGGTTCGAGTATGTGCCCTCCATGGATGCATTTGCTGCCAAACAGTTGGATGCCGTATGTATGACCAATGGGGATACCCTCGTAACCGGAGCTACCGGTGGAAAAGGAATTATGATCCTAATTAATGATTACAGTGATGGTAATGATATTGTGGTTGCAGGACCCGGAATTGATTCGGTTGCTGACCTGAAGGGAAAAGCCATCGGGGTGGAGTTGGGATTTGTTTCCCACTTGCTGCTGAACCATGCATTGATGTCCGCAGGATTAACCGAAGCGGATGTAACCTTAATCAACGTACCTACGGATCAAACACCTCAGACCTTGGCTAGTGGTGATGTAAGTGCCATTGTCGCTTGGCAACCCAATTCGGGTCAGGCCTTAAAAGCAGTTGCTGGATCAAAAGCCGTGTACTCTAGTGCAGATGCTCCAGGACTGATTTATGATGTATTAGCTGTTTCTCCGGAAAGTTTGGCCGCTAGTCCAGAGGAATGGAAGAAAGTGATTCAGGTCTGGTATGAAACCGTTGATTTTATCAAAGATCCAGCCACCCGTGCTGAAGCGATTGAAATTATGGCCTCACGGGTTGAATTACCTGCAGAAGAATATGCGCCGTTCTTGGACGGAACCTATTTGTTGACCTTGGAAGAAGCCAAAGTAATCGCCGCTTCCACGGAGGAAGGCTTCGGGTCTCTGCTAGGATCCACCAAAATCGTGGATGCTTTCCAAGTTGAAAATGGAGTATATGCGGAGCCGCAGGATTTGGATAGTTATATTGATATGTCCTTGCTGCTTTCACTGTAAAACTACCACATGACGGATGTCCAATTGCGGGCATCCGTCACTACCTCCTTTACCTATTTTGACATCCGAACCTTGGCTGGCTGTTCGTCGCGAGCTTTCTCCCGGCCGAAACCGTTTCCTCGCTTTTTGTTCCTTTCTGATTCCAATCGGCTTATGGATGCTTGTGAGCTATGTTCCGTTTCTTTGGCACCCCATGGTGTTTGTATCGGATCCTGGCGATACCTATTTTCATTCAAACCAATATGTTAAAAAAGCCATCTATTACGAGGAGAACGCGCAACGTGTATTCGAAGGTGAGGTACCGGCGATAGGGAAACCTTCGAATCCCATCTATTTACCTGCCCCCCATGAAGTGGCGGTTTCCTTTTACAAGGCATTTACGACGGCTCCTCGTCGACCGGGGCAGCCATGGCTTCATGAAAGTTTGATGCAAAGTATACGGGTCATCTTTATTGCCTTCGGTCTTTCTTCTTTACTAGCGATTCCCTTAGGAATTTTGTGTGGGACCTTTCCATTTTTTCGTAAATTGCATGAACCGTTTATTGAGTTTTTTCGTTATTTACCCGCCCCGGCTTTTGGTGCACTGGCTGTAGCCATACTCGGAATTTCACAAGCACCCAAAATCGCCATTGTATTTATTGGCACTTTTTTCCAACAAATATTGGTTATTTCCGCCACGACCTCGAAACTCGACTTATCCTTATTGGAAGCCGCGCAAACCTTGGGTGCTAACCGTAAGCAATTGTTGATGTGGGTGGTGGTGCCGGGCATATTACCAGAGTTGCACCGAGATCAACGTATTCTTCTCGGTTGGGCTTGGACCTATCTGATTGTTGCAGAAGTGGTGGGGGCTAGTACCGGAATCACCTGGTTTATAAATCAACAGGCTAAATATCGTGTTTTTGATAACGTCTATGCAGCGATCATCATGATTGGTTTTCTAGGATTGACCTCGGATATGTTTTTAGCGGGATTAGGAAAAGTCCTCTTTCCATGGTTAGGTGAAAAACCAGGATTCTTCTTTGGGTCCCTGAAGCGACTGTTTAGTCGCCCGAAACCTACCCCAGTGGAGGTGAACCCGTGAGTACCCTCCACTTACCTGATTACAAACAACAGTCTCCTGAAGTGGCTGCCCGATTTGAGCGATTAAAATCTCGGCCGGTAAATTTACGGGTAGAAAATCTTGGGAAAACGTTTCAGAGTCATCAGGGGGAGGTCATGGCCCTTAAAGGGGTTTCCTTTAACGTCCACCATCGTGAATTCCTCTCGGTAATTGGGCCGTCGGGCTGTGGAAAGTCCACGTTGATTCGGATTCTTGCTGGTTTAGAAACCCTTACATCTGGAAGTGTCAAGGTGGATGGCAACCCCGTGAAAGGCCCTGGGCCCGATAGAGGTATGGTTTTTCAAGGCTATACCTTATTTCCTTGGTTAACGGTAAAATCCAACGTGATGTTTGGATTGCAAATGACGGGGTCCGCTTCGATTTATGCGGAACAGGAAGCGCGTCAATGGATTAGTCTGGTCGGGTTGGAAAAGTTTGAAGATGCCTATCCGCATGAACTTTCAGGAGGCATGAAACAGCGGGTTGCCATTGCTCGGGCCTTGGCTAACAAACCCAAAATTCTGTTGATGGATGAACCCTTTGGTGCCCTAGATGCGCAAACCCGTTCGAATATGCAGTCGTACTTGCTTAAAATCTGGGAAGCGGTGGATGTGACGATTTTATTCATCACCCATGACTTGGATGAAGCCGTTTATTTATCAGATCGAATCTTGGTGTTGAAGGCCCACCCGGGTGAAGTGCAAGAGCTCGTCGACGTACCCGTTTCGCATCCTCGTACGCGTGAACAATTTGTGCATCCGGAATTTTTGGCCACCCGTAAACATATCGAAGATATGATTCATCCACCGGGAGAAGCCTCGGAAGAGGAATTTACGATGCCCAGAATGACGGACCTCGATAATACCATTCATTAACCTGTTCTGACTCTTGACAATGTATTCAAAAAACTTATTACGATTAACATGAAAAGTAATACTTCAAAAGCTCCAAAAACGCTCTCGGAACGGATTAGTATCTCCCTGCCGGCTCCCCTAGTTCGGGAGTTGGATAAGCTAGTAGTTGCCCGAGGATTTCACAACCGAAGCCAAGCCGTTCGTGAAATGATCCATCAGCAGTTGAGCCAGCATGCGCAGTCAAATGGTAATCAGATTTTGGCTGGAACGATTACGCTTTTTTATAATGATGTGAAGTCACAGTTACGCACCAAGCTGGCGGAGATTCAACGTAAACATATTGATGAGGTGATCAGCTCACAACATATTCAATTAGAGAATCATCACACCATGGAAGTTTTGTTGGTCCAGGGCCCTGCAGATGCGCTACGTGCAATTGCTGATGAATTGGTCAGCTGCAAGGGAGTTGCGACTGGCGGTTTAAATTTGACGAGTACAGTACTCCCCCCCCTGCATGCGAAAACCGGTTCCAAAGGAAAAATACGATGATCCCATTACCTGAAATCACCTCAGATCGATTCCGTTTTCAAGAACGGGTACCGGGAGGTTGGAACTGGTCTCACGTGATGAAGCGGGGTACGACCCTTCGAATCACAAATGTGGAGGGTAAAGCGAATGTTTCGACCCTGTTGTATAATTCGGAGCTCCCGGTGGAACGGCTCAATATTCCGGACAGTCTGAAAGCGCAACATACCGCTTACCTTACAGCTGGGCATACCTGCATGTCAGATCATGGTCGGGTATTGGCTTCAATTTCTGAGGATACCTGTGGTTGGCATGATGTGCTGACTGGAGTTTCCCATCGAGCGGGGATGGAGGAAAAATTTGGTTCCTCCGGTTATGCGGAAGCGTCGAATGCGTGGCCACGAAATGGTTATGATAGTTTGCTGGTTGAGTTAGGTAAATGGGGGCTTGGCACCAGAGACATGGTCGCGAATATTAATTTCTTTTCCCGGGTGTCCACAGACCAAGAGGGCGGATTTCATTACCTGGAAAACCATAGTTCAGCGGGTGAACAAGTCGAACTACGGGCGGAAATGAATACATTGGTGGTATTGAATACCTGTCCGCATCCCATGGACCCAAACCCAGACTATGATCCGGGTGGTATCTTACTGGAGATTTACAGTTCCGATCCGCCGAGTACAGATGATTTTTGTCGTTGTTCCTGCGATCAAAACCGCCGGGCTTTTCATAATACCGAACGATACTTCCTCTAATGAAAGATTTAATCCATAGCTCTCTTACTATTGAACAGGCCCTATTCCGTGAAGTGATTCCTGCCGGTGACTACTGGATGCAGGAGGTGAAGGCGGGACAAACCATTCGAATCGTGGATCTGGAGGGGAATCAGGCCGCGGATACCTTATTTTATAATGCTCAGGACCATCACGATCGGTATAGCGCTGTAGACACCCTGCGTGAGCAGGGGAAACTCTATCTAACTTCAGGATCCAAACTCTATTCTCAAAACCTGACCCACCTTTTAACCATAACTGCAGACACCTGTGGTCGTCACGATACCATTGGAGGCGCCTGTGCCTGTGAAAGTAATTCGGTGCGTTACCCTTTGGAAAAAAAGTACATGCATGCCTGTAGGGAAAGTTGGTTGTTAGCCATGGCGGAAGCGAAGGGGGACTGGGATAAACGTGACCTCTCAAATAACATTAATTTTTTTATGAATGTTCCGGTAACCCCAGAGGGTGGCTTGAAATTTGAAGACGGTATTTCGGCTCCGGGTCGTTACGTGGAGTTAGTGGCGGAAGTGGATGTGATTGTCCTCATTTCCAATTGTCCTCAGTTGAATAATCCATGCAATGCGTACAATCCTACGCCTGTGGAAGCGGTTATTTGGGAGGAGTAAGGTTATGTTTAAAAAAATACTCATTGCGAATCGGGGGGAAATTTCTCTGCGGATTCAAAAAAGTCTGCGGAAAAAAGGGATCGCTTCGGTAGCGGTTTTTTCCGATGCGGATTGCCATTCTCTCCACATGATCGAAGCAGATGAAGCCTATGGTCTAGGTCCCGGACCCGCTGGGGAAAGTTATTTGAATGTGGATAAGCTTCTGGAAGTTGCAAAAGCCGCAGGGGTGGATGCTCTCCATCCCGGATATGGCTTTTTAAGCGAAAATGCGGACTTTGCGGAGCGCTGTGAACAGGAAGGCATTGTCTTTATTGGACCCACCCCTAAAAATATGCGGGATTTTGGATTAAAGCATACCGCCCGGGAATTGGCGGCTGCCAGTGACGTACCATTGTTGCCGGGAACGGGATTACTGGCGGATGTGGAGGAGGCCTTGAGTGCTGGAGAACGGATTGGGTATCCTTTGATGCTTAAAACGACTGCAGGGGGTGGGGGCATCGGGATGGCAGTTTGTGAGAGTTCCGAAGAACTTATGGATGCCTACGCCCGCATCGAACGCCTGGGTCAGAATAATTTTAATGACCGAGGAATTTTTGCGGAAAAGTATGTGCAAAAAGGACGGCATATCGAAGTGCAAATCTTTGGGGATGGTAAAGGATATGCGGTGGCTTTGGGCGAGCGGGATTGTTCGACCCAGCGTCGAAATCAGAAAGTGATTGAAGAAACCCCAGCGCCAGGAATTACCGAGCAGACCCGGACGGCGCTGATTGCGGCTTCGATTCGTTTGGCAGAAAAGGGGCAGTACCGGTCTGCGGGAACCGTAGAATTTATTTATGAAGAAGAGGCGCAAGCCTTTTACTTTTTGGAAGTTAATACCCGTCTGCAGGTAGAGCATGGGGTAACCGAAGAGGTTACCGGTGTGGATTTGGTAGCGGCTATGATCGATTTGGCAGCAGGCGAGCTTCACTCACTTAAACCCTTGCAGGTGAAGCCGCAGGGTTGTGCGATGCAAGTGAGGGTATACGCAGAAGACCCTGCCCGGAATTTCCGACCCTCCACCGGCGTTTTGACTGGGGTGCATTTCCCTGAAGATATTCGTGTGGATACGTGGGTGAGAACCGGAACCGAAGTTCCTCCCTTTTATGACCCCTTGTTGGCGAAACTCATTGTTAAGGGCGCTACCCGAGAGGATGTCATCAAGGGCATGTCATCCGCATTGGCGGTTACTCGCTTACATGGCATTGAAACCAATATCGCTTATTTAGCCGAAATCATAGAAACCGAGGCCTTTAAAAGCGGTAATGTAAATGTGAAGTTGCTCGATGATTTTCCTTATCAAGGGAAGGGGGTTGAAGTGATCCGTCCGGGTACGCAAACTAGCGTTCAGGATTGGCCGGGTCGTCAAGGCTATTGGGTGGTGGGGGTTCCTCCATCTGGCCCCATGGATGCCCTTCATTTTCGCCTGGCAAATCGTTTAGTGGGAAATTCCTCTGATGCCGCCGCATTGGAAATTACGGTATCCGGACCGACGCTTCGTTTTCAGGAGGCTACCCAAATTTGTCTGACCGGAGCAGAGATGTTCGCCTGCATAAATGATGAATCGATCGAGCGCTGTCGCGTGGTCGATGTGGCCTCAGGAGATGTGCTGAAAATGAGCGGCAACAAGCTCTGTGGTCAGCGGGCATATCTGGCCTTCGCAGGGGGGCTGGATGTACCGGAATATTTAGGAAGCCGTTCCACATTCATGCTGGGACAATTTGGCGGACATGGTGGACGTAAATTACAAACCGGAGATGTCTTGCATCTTTCCGACGCTCGGAACCAAGCGGAAAAGCTTTTCCTGAGCTCGGAAATGCGACCGGAGTTGACGCATCATTGGGACATAGGGGTTTTGTATGGTCCGCATGGTGCTCCTGATTTTTTCACTCCGGAAGATATGGACATGTTTTTCTCAACCGACTGGGGGGTTCATTTTAATTCGGATCGTACAGGGGTGCGGTTGATCGGACCCAAACCAACATGGGCTCGGAAAGATGGCGGTGAGGCAGGGCTACACCCTTCGAATATTCATGACAATGCGTATGCAATTGGTACTGTGGATTTTACTGGGGACATGCCGATTATCTTAGGTCCGGATGGTCCCTCTTTGGGTGGCTTTGTTTGTCCGGCCACCTTGGTGCAGGCCGAGTTGTGGAAAATGGGTCAGTTGAAACCGGGAGATTCTGTTCGATTTATTCGCTGGACCGCTGAAGAGGCGGCCCAAGCGGAAACGGATCAGGAAACCTTTTTAGAGACCTTAGTACCGACGCCTAAACGCATACTTTCGGGCCAAGGTGCCCTAGAATTCGCCATTCTGTTTACTCAAGAGGGGGAGAGTGAAAATGATCGTATCGTCTATCGTCGGTCGGGAGATAAATATTTGTTGGTAGAGTTTGGACCTTTACGGTTGGATCTAAAATTACGCTTCAAAGCCCACGCCTGGATGACGCAGCTGGAAGCCGCAAATTTACGGGGGATTATCGATCTGACTCCCGGGATTCGTTCCTTACAAATCCATTATGAGAGTCGGGTGTTGCCTTTGGGAGAGTTGATGAAGCATCTCAAGGCTTTTCACGAGAAGCTGAGCTCATTGGATGGGGTGAAAGTTCCCTCGCGGATCGTACACTTACCGATTAGCTGGGATGACGAAGCGACCCATGAAGCGATTCAAAAATATATGCGGTCGGTTCGTCCGGATGCGCCGTGGTGCCCGAGTAATATCGAATTTATTCGACGGATCAACGGACTCTCGGATATTCAAGATGTGCAGGATATACTATTTGAAGCCAACTATTTGGTCATGGGATTAGGGGATGTCTATTTGGGCGCGCCGGTGGCGACCCCCTTGGATCCGCGGCATCGATTGGTCACCACAAAATATAATCCGGCCCGAACGTGGACGGCCGAAAATTCGGTGGGAATTGGCGGCGCCTATCTTTGTGTCTACGGAATGGAAGGCCCCGGGGGATATCAGTTTGTCGGTCGCACCCTACAGATGTGGAATCGTTACAATGAGACCCGGGAATTTGAGCCGGGGAAACCTTGGCTGTTACGTTTCTTTGATCAACTTCGATTTTTTCCGGTTTCGCATGATGAGCTGATGGATATTCGCCGCGATTTTTTGAATGGGACGTATCATCTGAAGATTGAAGAAAGTGAAGTCGATTTGGATGCCTTTCATGAAACTCTGGAAGAAAACCAGGAGAGTATCGACGCGTTTAAATCTGTCCAGCAACAGGCTTTTGATGACGAGCGGGACCGCTGGCGGATATCGGGTCAGGCCGTCTATGTGGAACCGGAACTGCAGGCTTCGGAATCTAATGAGATTGAGGTGCCTGAAGGGTGTGAGGCGGTACTATCTCCCGTTTCAGGAAGTGTTTGGAAGCTCCATGCGGACGTGGGAGCAATCTTAAGCACAGAACAAGCGGCCCTGATTGTGGAAAGTATGAAAATGGAGATTGATGTTTTCCCCGAAGCGGAGGGCTGTGTGGAGAGTGTGCATGTGAACGTAGGTGCCCCCGTCTCTTCAGGTCAAACGCTGATGATCCTTAGAACCTCGAAACCGGCTTGTTTATGAAACCAACTATCTCATCTCTGACCAAGGGCTACCACGAAAAGTCGATCACGGTATCTGATGTACTTCAGACCTCACGGGAGGAGGCGGATGCGGGTGATCCTGCCATTTGGATTCATAAGATTGGAAGCACCGAACATCAAAAGTATATAGACAACTTAGAGGACACTAACACCCAACCCTTGTTTGGGATTCCTTTTGCGGTCAAAGACAATATCGATGTGGCGAATAGTCCCACCACCGCGGGCTGTCCCGATTATCGGTATTTTCCTGAGCACCATTCTACGGTAGTGGAACGATTGGTTCGTGCGGGCGCGATCCCTGTGGGGAAAACTAATCTGGATCAATTTGCGACCGGCTTGGTTGGCACCCGTAGCCCTTACGGGGTGCCGGGAAATTCTTTTGATCCCGCTTATATTCCGGGAGGCTCCAGTGCCGGTTCCGCAGTCTCGGTTGCAAAGGGACAGGTGGTATTCTCATTGGGTACGGATACGGCAGGTTCAGGAAGAGTGCCGGCAGCCTTTAATGAATTGGTGGGTCTAAAACCCACGCGGGGCTTATTTAGTAATTTTGGGGTGGTGCCTGCCTGCCGAAGTTTGGATTGTGTTTCCGTCTTTACGCATACCGTGGAGGATGCTCGTAAGATCTTTGAGGTGGTTGCGGGATTTGATGCCAAGGATCCTTGGAGCCGCCAGCCGGAGAAACAAGCGTCGAGGGGAGAGAAAGTTATTTTTGCGGTGCCTAGAGACCAAGATTTACAATTTTTTGGTAATGAGGAGTATGCGCACTGCTTTGAACAAGCCGTGGCAGGGTTGGAAGCTTTAGGTTGGCAGAAGCGGGTGATCGATTTCACCCCCTTTTTGGAAACCGCGAAATTGCTTTATGAAGGCCCTTGGGTGGCGGAGCGAACCGCGGCCATTGAAGAATTGATCCGAACCCGACCGGAGCTGCTGTATCCCGTGACCCGGGAAATCATCGAAGGTGGGTTTAAAGGAACCGCCTTAGAGGCTTTCAAGGCACTCTATCGCTTGAAAGACTATCAGCGGTTAACCGAAGGCTTGTGGGATGAGGTGGATACCTTGGTGACCCCCACCGCAGGCACGCATTACCGTATGGATGAAGTGGAGGCGGATCCGATTGCGACCAATTCCAATCTGGGAACCTATACCAATTATATGAATCTTCTAGATTTGTGTGCCATCGCGGTTCCTGCAGGTCGAACCCCAGTAGGAATGCCTTTTGGAATCACATTCGGCGCACCTGCTTTTCATGATGTAAAATTGATGGAGCTGGCTGAAGAATGGATGACGGGAATTATCCCTGAACCTGATAGATCCGGCTGGGTGAGATTCGCAGTGTGCGGGGCGCATTTAAAAGGCTTCCCTTTAAATCACCAGATTACAGATCGTGGAGGCCGTTTCGTGAAAGAAACTCGATCTGCCTCGAACTATCAATTTATTGCCCTGAACACCTCAGTACCCAAACCCGGGATGATTTATCAAAAGGAGGGGGGGGCGGCGATTGAATTGGAAATTTGGGAAATGCCCGTTGAACAGTTTGGTTCCTTTGTGTCGATGATTCCTTCTCCCTTGGGGATGGGCACCGTCCAGCTAGAAAATGGGGAAAGCACCCTCGGTTTCATTTGTGAAAGCGAGGCGGCAGGCGAAGCTGAGGATATTACGGCTTATGGCTCTTGGAGAACGTATATGGCTGACAGGAAAGCTTAACCTGGGGACGATCAGATTCCCAAGAACACGTTGTGAAATGAGCTTCGGGGCCTAAAACCGAAAGCCGAGACCTGCTTCTATTTTTGTGGCTCCTCGTAGAATTGCGTAAGAAAATGGGGGGAAACGTCTCGAAGTCTATCTACGCCTGATCATTAGAATCATAAATCTTCCTTCCACTAATATTCATGAAGAACCATTTTTTAAGCGAAGCCTAACCGCCCGACTTAGGTCAGCCCATTGCCCTGAAGGGTCCGTTTGGAGCTGAGGTGGTTTTGTATTGTCCCAAGTTCTAGAAAGGGTTAGGCAATCCACCTAAGGAGATTTTATTATGAAAATTCGTTTACTTTATTTTGTTCTGTTAGTTGTCTGTTCGGTGCTTTGGGCGGAAAACCTTTCTCTTGTCGGCCGTACGGATAAGGATGTAGCCATCTATGCTCCTGGAGAAGAGATGGTGTTTACCATCCAGGTCTTGGAGGACGGTGAGCCGGTTACGGGCAAAAAGCTAAAATGGACTCGGACGGGGGATGACGGAAAGACAGAAAAAGGGGAGGGGCTAGCTGGTTTGGAAGGGCTCGCCATTACCACGCAGTTAGATCAACCGGGTTTTGTGAGACTAAAGGTTTTTGCCTTCGACGAAGACGGTTCGAAAATCGAAGGATATGTGGGAGGCTGGGGAGCTAATAAAAAGGGACAGATCTTTTTTGAAGGAGGAGCCTGTGTGGAACCGGAGAAGCTGGATCCCGTAAAAGAGCCAGAGGATTTCGATGCTTTTTGGGAAGGCATGAAGGCCAAATTAGCAGCAGTGCCTATTAAAGCCGTCCGTAAATCGCTGGAAAGTCCGGACCCCAAGGTTAACTTATTTGAGTTGAGCATCCCTTGCGCAGGTTCTCGTCCGGTAACCGGATATCTTTCGATTCCGGTTGATGCGGAAAACGGATCTCTTCCTGCCCTATGTCAATTTCAAGGCTACGGCGTTCGAATTCCTACCCCCCCATCCTGGGTCAGTCCATCGGCCATTGTATTGAATATCAATGCCCACGGAATGGAGTTGGGTCGGGAAAAAGCGTATTATGATCAGCTAAAAAATGACTTAAAAGGCTACGCCTTCGACAAAAAAGAGAACAGGTCTCCTGAGACCGCGTATTTCCATGATATGTCACTTAGGGTACTGCGTGCCTTGGAGTATGTAAAAAGTTTGCCTGAATGGAATGGGAAAGACTTGGCAAGTAACGGGGGCAGCCAAGGAGGCACTCAGGGTTTGTGGGGAGCGGGTTTGGATCCAGATGTAACGTCATCCGATATTTGGTCCCCGTGGTGTTGTGACCTTGCTGGAGATCAGGCGGGGCGTTTAGATGGATGGCAACCGGATACGACAGAGGCACTTGCATATTTTGAGCCAGCCTTTCATGCCCGAAGGGCGAAGGGTAAGGTTCATTTAATTGCAAATTACGGAGACTACACTTGCCCCCCCTCTGGGGTTGCGGTCGTATACAATCAAGTTCCTCATGAAAACAAATCGATGGAAGTGAAGCAGGGCTGCACCCATAGTTTCAAAATGATCCCTCACATGTCTTATACGATTACGCCCGATGGGATTCGGGATGTTGGAATGATAGAGAAGTAAACTTATTTCAAAACGGAGATTGGGCTCTTGTCTGCCGTAGGCATGATTCTAGCCCGACATACTCGCAAAGGCATACCTCCGGCTAGAATCATGCCTACGGCAGACAAGAGCCCAACCTCCGTTTTCACCCACGAAAAGCGGAAAGAATTTTTTTGAGTTGTTCAATCTGGAGGTTGGTGTACATTTTCACCATGAAAAAATTCCTCTTTGTTTTACTTATGCTGTTTGTCGTCGGAGTGGCCGTTATTTTTGTCTTTATGACAAAGCTAGACGGGATCGTTAAAACCCAAATTGAACTGATCGGGAGCGAGGCCTTGGGGCAAACGGTGTCGGTTGATTCGGTTTCTATCGAGCTGAAAAGTGGGGTAGGGGAGATTACGGGTCTGGAAATCCAAAATCCGGATGGCTTCAGCGATCGAAATGCCTTCCAAATGGATAAAGTTCGTTTGGGTATCAACATTCGCTCCGTTTCAACCTCGCCATTGATTTTGAATGAAATGATCATCGAAGCTCCCGTGATCTCACTTGAAATTCGTGAAGATGGAACCTCCAATTTGGATGAAATCATTGCCCATTTAGAGGCTCAATCGGACGCCGACGAAAAGCCGAAAGAAGCCGAAGAGGCCACCGAAGAGAGTAAACCTATCTTTTTAGCGATTAAAAAACTGCGTATTGCCGGGGTGCAACTGACGGTTCGTCATCCAAAATGGGGGACTGAACCCAAAGAATTCGTACTTCCTGATATCGACTTGTCAGATGTAGGCGGTGAGATAGGTGTTGAACCTTCGGCCTTGGGCCTTGTGATTGTGGGAACGATTGCGGAGGAAGGTTTAAAAGAAGCCTTGAAAACGGAAGTGAAGAATCAAGCTGGTAAATTATTGGATAAGGCCAGTCAGTCTCTGTTCAAAAGGCTAAAGGGTTCTAAGATAGAAGGCACGGAATAACGAGTGTGCCCGTAAAAAGAACGGCATTTGGGTTTGAAGGTTCCGAGGACGGCTAGGTATCCGCTGAAACTAGTTAACGATATGAACGTAGTTCTCCCTGTAGTAAATACACCTAACCTATTTTTGACTATCGTATTACGCTGGTTCCCACTCTTTGCAGAGTCCTTGCCATCCTCGGTGGATTTTTCGGATCAGGCTCCTTTGTTGGTTCAGGTTATCTTGCCTAACCTCGTCCGAAACTAGGGCTTTTCACTGAAGCTTTTATCCGATTACTTTCGTAAGCACCGATGTTACAATTTTCACGAAAACAAGAAGTCTAGTAATTTGCTCAGAGTTAAACCATCGGAATTTTGTGAGTTCTGTATTTTTTTCTTAAAGTGCTGTAGGAAATGCTTTAAGTCTGAGAATTTCCGGCTTTCAGCATTCCACATCCGGCGGCGACGTCGATTCCCCGTCGTTGCCTGAAGGTACAGGGAAAACCGGCTTCTCTTAAAATATGTTGAAAGCCACGTCCCTGATCACTGGCGTTACCGGAAAACCCTCCGGTTGGATTTAGGGGAATAATATTGATATGGGCATCGATTCCTTCGAGAAGCTTTGCAAGTCGCTGTGCGGTTTCAGGCGAATCATTTTTCCCGTCGATCAAGGTCCATTCGAAGAAGATACGTTTGCCATAGTCTCGGCAAGCCTGAATGAGATCCTCCAAAGGCCAACGTTGGCTAACCGGAACTAGGGATCTGCGTTCCTCTTCAGTTGATCCGTGTAGGGAAACCGCCAATCCGTAAGGAAGGTTTTCTTTGGTCAGACGTTTGATTCCGGGAATCACTCCCACCGTACTAATGCTGATTTTCGAAGCGGCGATAGCGATACCCCGATCATCCGAAATGATGTCCAACGCTTTCAACACAGCGTCGATATTATGCAAGGGTTCGCCCATACCCATCATTACCAAATTTCGTAAAGTCGCTTCAGGGTTGTAGCGTTTGAGAACGCGTTGGGCGTGTAGGACTTGGGCTACAATCTCACCTGCACGTAAATGACGCGAAAAGCCCATTTGACCTGTGGCGCAGAACACGCAGCCCATTGCACATCCTACCTGACTGGACACGCAGACCGTATGTCGTTTTTCATAGCCCATCAGCACGGTTTCTATTACTTGACTATCTTCTAACTTCAGAAGAAACTTTCGAGTTAGGCCATCTTGACTGTGGATTTCATCTTCAACTTCAAGAAAGTCCAGCGTATAGGCTTTTCCTTCCCCAAGGTTTTTTCCCATCCAAGTCCGAAGGGGCGGTTCAATCTTCCAGAGATGTTGGGTAGGTCGATAAAGTTTCTCCCATAACGCTCTGGCATGCACCTCGGCCAAGCCCTCTTTGGTTAAAAGGGCATGGAGTTCAGAATAAGTAAGATCATGTAGGGAGCTTTGCATGGCAACTGTAGTAAAATAGGTTGTAATCCTTTAGCAGGTTCTACGGACGAAGCTAAAACCTAATTGGAGAAATTTATGAAAAATTTAAGGCTTTATATACCCCTACTGTTTTTAGTGCCTCTATTTTCCGTTTATTCAGGAGAAATCAACACCACCCTGTTTGGAAAGCTTGCCATCAAAGGCTATGATCCGGTTTCCTATTTCACCCAATCCAAGCCTATGAAGGGAAAAAAAGCCTTCCAACTGGAATGGAAGGGGGCGACGTGGCGTTGCTCTACGAAAGAGAATCTTCACACATTTAAAACCTCTCCGGAAAAATATGCTCCCCAGTATGGGGGCTACTGTGCATGGGCGGTGAGTCAGGGTAAAACGGCTGATGTTGATCCCAAACAATGGACGATTGAAAACGGAAAGCTCTATCTCAATTATAATGCAGATGTTCAGAAGAAGTGGCTTTTAGATAAAACCACCTTAATTCAACAGGCAGATAAAAAGTGGCCGGACCTAAAGAATTAGTCCTGTGTAATTCGGAGAATGCAATCGCCGCTACCTTCAAAATGTACCCAAACAGAGTGTTCATCCTTTTCTTCTTTGAAGGGCATGGAGGATCCGCTGGCTTCGTGTACACTTAGCTGATGAGTTTCCGGAACCACTAATCGGAAACTGTTCCAGCCGTAGGTGTCGAAATGGTAGGAAACCGAATTTTCTCGAGGATGAATCCCTGTCAGGCGCGCTGTCGATCCTAATAAGGTAGGGGATTTAGGGAATTCGGGTGCGGCGCTCGGGAAATGTAGAATATTTTTTCCGGGGCGTAAATGACTTTCAGGGATCTGCCAGGTGTGAGGCACTTCCTCGTGATTGATTGAAAGGCCGCTGCGCTCATCATCAAAACTAATTTGAAGTACGTGGCCACGATATTCATAATGATCAATTTTTCTTAAGAAGCGGTTAGGCCTTATGGCCAGACCATGGGGGAGTCTGCGAAGCCCAACCCCGACCAAGCTTGCCAAAAAAGGACCTATACTGAAGGCTTGGGGGCGGATATCTGGATGTGGATCCCCCTCTACCTTTTCAAGCATTTCGACCATGGTATAGGGCATAGGGCTCTTCTCTCCCGGTGCTAGGCTTTTAGCCGTGACGAGATTTACAGCCGTACGCCATTTTTCTTCAGGTATATCTAAAGGGTCTATGGATTGCAGTTGGGAAAATGTACCTGCCAAAATACAGCCAGAAGGGTTTTGTAGGGTTTTTTCGAAAATCGTTTTGCGTATGTTGCCAGCATTGTGAGTCGGAAAAAAGGGGGTAATAGATAAAGCCCACTCATAATCGCTTCGGTCTAATCCGTAACCGGTAGCTAATTCGGTCTTTCCATCTTCAAGCGTTACCCATCCATAATCCGGTACATCTTTATCTATCAAAGGCATGAGTGACGTATGAAGTTCCTTTGCCCGTTTGCGCCAGTCTCGGACTTTTTTAAAGTCAGTCGCCATCTCGGAGAGCATTAAATACACATTCCAATTTAATATATTGATATAGATGTCATATGATCTACGAACTTGCTGTCCTTTGAACTCTACCCCGTTCCCGGTGACAAATTTACCTACAGCACCATCAAGGCCGAAATCTCTGGAACCTTTAAAAGGTGTTTCACCGGCATAGTATCGCCCGAACATTTTTTTATCCGGATCATAGCAATAGTTCTGATACCAGTCTGTCGCCTCTTCCAGCATGAAATGTTCTTCAGGTGTTGGAGCCTGACCTGTTTGTGTCCAGTGTTGATAGACGGTCCATACTGCATAAAATAAACCATCCTCCTGCCATTTTGAAATGGGGTTGGTCAGTTGCCCAAACATCCAACCACTTAACCCGGGTTCATTTACTTTCGTGGCATTCGCGAGCAGAAAATTTTTCCAGCGGGTTAGAGGCTCGGTGTTTCCTGAATGAGCCTGAAAGGTTTCGGTGATGGATCCGTCTCGGACCCAGATTAAATAATACTTTCGGTTCATCGCGGCCCGAATCGCACCTTGGTTATCTTGCATCGCAAGTAAAACTCTTCGGTTTAGATACACGAGTTTTTCCCATTCCGTTTGATTCCTAAGGGCAAAGGACCCCGCTCTTAGAGCTTTATCAATTGCGGTCTCATCTCCGTCCCGAGTTCGATCATACCCGGCATCTAAAATCTCATTGATGGAGCGTTCAAGCTTAGGAATATCCCCATCAAGATCTCCACCGATCACCAAGAGATTTCCTGGATTCAAATCAAGCGAAGCGTAAGTAGAACGACCCGCCTCTATAGTGGGTTGAAACTTAAATCCATCCAACTGACTTTGAGCCGTAAATTCAAACTGTTGCTTTCGTTCATTATGACAAATTTTAAATTGATTGGGGCGACAGGAAATCACTCGGTTATCCCGATGAGATTTTAAATCGACATGTTGGGGTTCTGAGACATCCAGATAAATGAGTGGGGCATGAAAGGATATAGCCACCCTAAATACTACGGATGTAAAATGGAGGGTTACATGAAAGGGGTCGTAGTCACAGCGGAGAAAGTCTTTCTCGGAAACATCTGGAAGCGTAATAGCGTCCCAAAGTCGCATATGATCATCGCGGTTACTGAAATTTCTATCCCGATAGCTGGAGGAGCGATCCGCTTTAGGCGAATACCACAGTTCAATTTTCCCCTCCGACTGAAGATTAATTTCCACACGTAGCCCACATGGGTTGTGTAAAAGAATATTCTTTCCGGGGGGATCAAAAAGGGACATATAATAACCCTTAAGCTGTCATTCCTAAAAATATACTTAAAAAATAAAATCAAAATGATTAAAATCGATTTTACGGCCTGCTGGATGCACTGGGAACCAGCAGGGCGGCAATTGAGGAGTCACTTGTGATTTTCCCGACAGCTAATTTGAGTAATACGTTCATAGTATTTTAGCCAAAAATTTGATTTTGCTAAGAATCGGAGACGATCGTGGGACGGGCATAGCCACAAAAAGGTGAATTATCGCTGCCAGTACCTTTTACGTCCTCAGGTACACGCAAACCGAGTTTATTTAGGTTATTGCTATGTATTCCATAGCCTATGTCTCTTATTCCCCGACAGATTCATCAGGCATGTTTAGTGTTTCATACCAGTGTTTTGGGACCGTATCACCCGCGCCATAACTAAATTATATTGAGTTTCAGGGAGAATCCAATGATTGTATATTTGGATGTTCGTTGCTGATTTACGTTAATGATAACAGTCTAGAACATTCTAGACATAACCCGGAAGAGAAACGGGATATGAACAATGTGTGGGGATTAGGGGTCTCTGTTATTTGGGGAGTTGTGATGGCGTAACCCCCATCATCACCCCGTAGGTAATTTCCGGAGTTGCCCCAGGCCACCATCGACATGAAGAATCTGTCCGGTGACCCAAGATTGAGCTGGATCCACCAGCCAAACTAAAGCGGATGCCACGTCGTCTGGAGTTCCAATCCGCCCAAGTGGGTGCATTTTTTCGGATACCTGACGAGCAGGCGGTTTACATAACTGTGCGGTAGCAGGGGTTTCTGTTAGACCCGGTGCAACCCCGTTCACACGAATTCCTTTATTCGCATAGGTGGCTGCGGAAGAACGAACCAATCCTTCAACTGCTCCTTTGGCTGCGGCAATCGCCTCATGATTTGGAAGCCCGGTCTGAACCGCTACGGAGGAAAGGAGAGCAATGCTACTTTCCGCTTTTAAGCGTCCACAGGCATATTTCAAGATTAGGAAACTACTGAAGACATGCAGCTTCATTACATCAGAAAATTCTACCGCTGTGGTTCGATGAACGGGTTTCAAAAACACGTTACCGAGACAGTTTACAACGGCGGTGGGGGTTCCAACTTGCTCCTCTGCAAATTCAAAGGCCGCGCGAACCCCGGATTCAGTCGTGGCATCGGCCTCAAAGATATGGGTGCGGTCTGAGGGGTCCGTTATCTTGTCCGGGTTGCGGGTGACGGCCGTGATGTTCCACTCCTTTTTTTCGAGTTGCTTACGTAAAGCGGTAGCGATGCCTCCAGAGGCACCGAAGACGATCAGATGAGGTTCCATACTTGATTCCTGTTGTGAGTGGTGGAGATTGCGAAATGACTAAAAATTGTGTGATGGGGTGGGACGCGGCTTGGACGCCGAATGGATCGGGTGCATGGTGTGTGCTTTCCAAAGAACCGAAAGGCTGCAAAATTCACAGATGGGAAACCTCTCCAACCGGTACCGAGACCATGAAAAAAAGTCTCTTTGATTTGGTGGAGGCCTATGATCCTGAATTGATCGCTATTGATATGCCGGTCGCTGATGTGCCTGTGACAAGCTATCGGGAAGCCGATCGTGCCACGACGCGGGCTTTTAGCCGTTTCGGATGTCCAGTTCATAGCCCTATACCTCAACGCCCCGGTGACTGGGGGTGGATGTGCGTTAGCGTTTTGAAAGAGAAAGGATATCATTGTAAAATCAATACGCAGGATGGAGACAAAACATTTGCCGAGGTGTACCCTCACACTGCGCTACTTAAACTAATACGTTCTTCACGCCGGATCCCTTACAAAGTCGGTCGCTCAGGAAAGTACTGGCCTGATAAATCTACGCTGGAGCGGAAGCAAGGCATCGTTCAACAACTGAACCGAATTCAAGATCGCCTTTTTGAGGAACTGAAGCTGACTGAGCCGAAACTCCTCATTCACGCTCGCCTGAAAGGAACAGAACTCAAGGTGCTCGAAGATCGACTGGATGCCTTGATTTGTGCCTGGGCGAGCTACGAAATTTTAGAAGGAAGGTTTCTGCCGTACGGAGATGCTGAAGCCGCTATTTGGAATCCAGATGTGAAAGAACTCGACCTTTTGACGGGGGACCTCTAGTAACTCAACTATGACTTCATTTGACTTAACTAACTCGGATGTCCCGGTGGTTCTCAGTATTGCTAGCTCGGATAGTGGTGCTGGTAGCGGAATCCAGGCTGACCTTAAAACTTTTTCGGTTTTGGATGTATTCGGTACCTGTGCCATCACCACGGTTACGGCCCAAACCCCCACGGAATGCCGAGAAACGTATCCTTTACCTGCCAGTTTGGTAAAGGCACAAATCATGTCGGTAAGCGATGGTTTCCCTATTAGTGCGGCCAAGACAGGATTGCTACCCACCCGTGAACTTGTGGAAATGGTTTGTGAAGCGGATAAGGAGTGTGGTATTCCAATTTTAGTTGTGGATCCTCGCATGATTTCCTCTACGGGTGTTCGGCTTATGGATGCGGATGCCGTGGAAGCCCTTAAATCCTCTCTACTTCCCATTGCGCGAGTGGTTACGCCAAATGTTCACGAAAGTGAAATTCTTGCCGGGTTTCCTATTGGCTCTCTAGCTGATTTACGCAAAGCGGCCCAAATCATCTCGAAACGCTACGACATCGCCTGTGTGGTTACCGGCGGCGGATTGCCTGGTGACCGACTCGTAGATGTCTTGTGTGATGAGGGGGAAATCACCGAGTTTGACCACGAGCGAATACATGTGCATCAAACCCATGGTGCAGGATGCACCTACAGCGCGGCATTAACTGCAATGATCGCAAAAGGGATGTTGCTGACAGATGCGGTCCATGAATCCAGAGAGCTGGTTATCCGCGCACTTCGTCAAGCTTGGCATGTAGGCCCACATTTCCCTCTGCACCTTTCCGTACAATAGGGCTTAATGAAGCTTTCAGGAATTGCCGCCTGCGCACTTCTTGCGGCAGCAATTCTTCCTTGGCTTGAGCCTGTTTATATCCTGTTTTTTGGTGGGGCCTGCCTTCTGGCATTTCTGCCAATACTTCGTAACTACCGTCCAACCTTCCTCACGCTTTTTCTCTGTCTGATTTGGGGAGAGTGGCTGACCACGCCTCGTGAATCCGATTTGCGGACGATCTTGGGTTCACAAGCGCAATCCGCTCGTCTGCGTTTTCAAGTGATGGGTGATTTAGATGAAGTTGAGTTTATAGGTTCCGAAAAAGAGATGCGAATTCCTGCCCGCGTTACGGCTCACTATCGATCAGGACAATGGGAAAACGCGAAGGCCAGAATTCAGATTCGAATGAGTCCTGAAGAAGCGTCGAAACTGATGACGGGTACCTATTGGGAAGGAACGGGCGTACTCAAACCCGGAAATTTTAGCTACGTAGGCTTGTTTCGTTCTGACTGGAACTTTCAACCTGATCCGGGACAAACCGTTTCTCTGGAGCAGGGCCCTGGACTTCCATTACTAGAATCCTTTTTCCGGGTAAGAAATCAGTTGGCTGAAGGAGTAAACGCAAGTTGTTCGGATCAACCGGAAATTTCGGCCACTTTACAAGCCCTTTTGTTAGGACGTCGAACGGAAATGGATCGAAAGACCTTACAGTTGTTTGCCCGGACAGGATTGATTCATGTGTTTGCCATTTCGGGTCTGCATTTAGGGCTACTTACAGGGATGATGATGGCCGCGTATAGATGGATGGGTCTTCCTCGTCGATTCGTTCCTTGGGTCATCTTACCCATCTTACTATTGTTCTCCTTGTACACCGGTTTGCGGGCAAGTTCATTAAGGGCCTTGATCATGATCGCGTGCCTGCTTTCTGCTGCGCCTCTCTACCGTCGACCGCATCTGAAAAACGCTTTCGCTTTAGCGATTCTAGTGATTTTGGGGATGGCTCCCGGCCAAGTTTTCGATGTCGGATTCCAATACTCTTTTTTATTAGTTGGAGGCCTGATCCTTTTTGGCAAATACTTTGGCGATAAGCTACAAGACTGGTTTGCCCCGGATCCTTGGAGCCCATCGTCTCCCGGACGTGATTTCCGAATGCGTCATCTGTGGTTAAAGCTTCAGGGAGCGGCCGTGGTCACCAGTATCTGTTTTGTGGTATCTGCCCCTTTAACGGCCTACCATTTTAATCTCTTTTCTCCCGTAGGACTACTGGGGAATTTGCTAGCCGTACCCCTGGTGTTTGCTTTGTTAGCTAGCGGATTTCCTGCGTTAGTGAGTTTAGGTTTTCCCTCATCTGTTTCTTCGATTTGTTTTCTCCCCGCGAAAGTCTGCGCGGGGTACCTCATAGACTGGGTAGAACTTTTAGAGAAAATCCCCGGTGGAATTCAATGGGTCCGTTCTCCCAGCCTGGGAATCCTGCTTGCAGGGTATCTTTTGGTTTGCTTAGCGTTCTTCTGGCCACGGATACAAAAGATCGCTTTGGCGCTGCTGTTCGCTTTGCTCCTATATGCTGGTACCGATGCTTATCTGACCTCCCTCCAGCCAAAAGTGTATGTGCTGGATGCTGGCCGTGGGCAAGCAACCTACCTGCGCTTACCTGGAAAAGACGGAATCCTTGTGGATACGGGATCGGCTTGGAGTGGAAGAGGCATCGTATCTCACTTGAAACATCGTGGAGTGGATCATATCAATACCTTAGTTCTAACCCATCCGGATCGCCAGCATATGGAAGGGTTCCCCTATCTAAATGATGTATATCCTCCAGACCAAATTCTGGTTTCGGAAAGGGATCATGGTCATCCCCTTTATTCAGAGCTACGTCCTGCGGTTAAAATTTTCGGTGAAGAAGATCGGCAGATTGAAGGGTGGACGATCGAAAAGTTATCTCTGGCTGGGCAACCCGTTTCGGGTCGTGCAGATGATCGGAGTTTGGTTTTACGATTTACACATGAGTTCAATTCCTTCCTTTTTATGGGGGGGGCTGGAAAGGGCGTTCAAGCGAGAATCGCAGGTACAGATCAGAACATGGCTACTCAAGTGTTACTCGCAGGGCACCCCAGCAAAGGTGCACTAGTTGATGATGAATTTTTAGAGGCTACGGCACCTCAGGTTGTGGTTTTCTCAGGCGAAGCGTTCGGCGGAATAAGCGAACAGCGCAAAAATGCAGAATCGGATATTCATAAACGTGGGATCTCAGTACTCAGGGTTCCAGAAGGGGGTTTTTTAGACCTAAACCCCTTCAAACAAACCTTACAAGTTATGGATTCTACTCCTTAGGTTTCGGAGGTTAATTCAATCGTTCTACTAAAAAGGCATGGTAAGAGGGCATTTCTAGTTATATTGCGATTATATTGAGTTCATTCCCGTTGACTCATAAATGAATGACACCGGAGGATTCATGGAGGAAGCAGGACGTTGCCTCATAAGTCATGACACCAGGTGTTTGGTTGTGGTTGTATCATTTTTTGCGCCATCCGGCAAGAAGCCCG
>Ga0222650_1000287_pt1 | contig 42454 bp, 34 predicted proteins | sample AntAcemetagen367_FD_179820 | JGI IMG/M metagenome (GOLD analysis project Ga0222650, IMG submission 179820) | Saline water microbial communities from Ace Lake, Antarctica - #367 | ecosystem: Environmental > Aquatic > Non-marine Saline and Alkaline > Saline | place: Antarctica: Ace Lake... | reverse complement strand
GTGATATACAATTGATGAAATAGAAAATATGCTACGAGAGAAACAACTAGATATTCGTGGTATGGAACATATGACAAAAAATAGTAGAGAGAAATTAAAAAAAATAAATGAACAAATGGATGAACAACAAAAAGTTCTAGAATTGTTAGTAATGAATATAACACAAGTTCAAGCAAACGTAGACGATTTTAACGAATATAATGAAGATGATAATGTAGATTTTTCAAATGAAATAACAAAAGCAATAAATAATCTGCGTAGTATTAGGAAATCTTTAGCATATCTTATACAAAAACAATAAAAATAACAATTATCCATTTTATTTTAAAATAATATAAATAGACAATATATAATGGATACAACACAAAACAACGATGATTGGATGGCTTCTTTATACAGAATGAGAAATTTAGGTGAAATTGTAAATGCAGTAAAGGAACAAAGTGCTCAATTACAAGATGATAAAGCCGGTTTAATAAACGAGGTAAATGCCATGAAGGGTATGATTAAACAAATAGAAAAAATAATTACAGATAAGGCTGCAGAAGGTATGAGTGCTACTTCTACATGTAAAGAAGCAATTAAAAAACAAGAAGGTGAACAAAAGGAGATTATTATGAAAATAGCTGGTGATATAAAAAATATGGCAGATATGACAGAGTTAAAAAAGGTAATTGGTGAGTTAAAAACCGGTCTCGATGGTATAGTTGGTCCTAGTGCTCCAGGTGCTCCAGGTGCTCCAGGTGCTCCAGGATCTAATTCTAACAGTATTGGACTTAGCGCTCTTGGACCTAATATTCCTAGTGTTAAGAGCACCAGTACTACTGTTCCAACAGTCGTTCCTAGTGTTAATAAACCCTCCACTAATGGCCCAATGGTTCCAGATGCCAAAGACCCTAATAATCCTGCTAACAATAAAAAACCACTAAGTAGTGATTTAAGCGCAATAGCTAAGTCTGTAAAAGGTGGTTATACATACGGTAAATCTAGAAAGAAGGAAAAGGGACGTAGAAGAAGAACAAAAAAGTCTAGAAAGAAGGGTAAGGGTTCTAAAAGACGTTAAGTTTAAGAATATTGTGTAAATATTTATCAAATTAGTAAGAATAAATATTTATAGATTCAACCCCAATTGGAATTTAACATCAGAACCCTTTGGCCAGGATCCATGTATCTCTTTAAACTGTAAATTCTCTATATTTTTTTTTACTTGAATTCTTTTTTTCAATGTTTCTCTCCATCTACGTTGAATCAATCGTATCCAATGTGTTTTAATAATGGCAGTAGAGTATTTATCCCATTCGTTTGGACCAATGGATACTGTAACTGGTTGAATTAATTGAAGTTGAAATTGTTTAGGATTGGTCATGATTTTTTCATAATTTTTAATAAAGGGATGAGCTTGGGTAATATTCGTTTCATAATGTAACTTTTCTAAATATTTACCATACATTTTCTGTATAATCTTACTATCCATAGATACTTCCTGTATGTTTTCGTAAAATTCTTTCAAACCAATTTGGTCTATAATTAAATACTTTCCATACATAGAGTCATATTTTTTATCAAGAATTCCATGCTTTAATGGAAGGTATGGTTCAACGAGTGCTAATTTAAAATTGGTCATGTTTAAGATGATTGTTCTTATTTATTCTATTAATTATTTACCATCAATTTTTTCTATTATTAGTATATAAGTAATGAAGTTGAATATGAAGATGCCCAATTTTAAAAATCTTTTAAACGATAAAAACGTGTTATACGTTGTTTTTGTATTAGCCATTTTAAACATTTTAGGTTATTTGCTCGTACAAAATTTAGAAGCAGTCGCATTTTTCTTGGTAGTGGGATTTTTAACAACCTACTTTAGTAAAAATATGATTATTGTTCTTATGGTTTCAATTGTTGCTACATCACTATTTACATCTACTAGACCTCGTGTAAAAGAAGGTATGTCTTCCAAAAAAGGAGATGATGATAAGAAAACAAAAGATACAAAAGATTCAGTTGCTAATTCCAAAAAAAGTGATAATGATATGGCTGATGATGACGACGACGACGACGACGATGCAGTAGATGAAGATGTTAAACCGGCTGAAAGTAGCACAACTGTTTCATCCGGAAAAAAGAACAAACACTTTGTTAGTCACGCTGATAATTTACAAAATGCCTTTACTAAACTTAATGAGACAATTGGTAAAGAAGGTATCGAAGGTTTGACCGGTCAAACTGGTAAATTAATAGAACAACAAGAATCGTTAATGAAAAATATTGAGGGAATGAAACCATTTCTAGATACAGCAGAAAGCTTTATGAATAAAATAGACTTAAGTAGTTTAGACAATATTGGTGGCATGCTTTCTAAATTAGGTGGTGGTGTAGCCAAGTAATTTTACAATGATACAAATAAGCATATAATGAATGCTATAAAAGTGATTCATTGAATACATTGTATGGAAACAAATATTATATATTATTCTCAAGTAATAATATATAATAATCATGTCGAAATGTCCTCCAGGAGTAATATGTTTTGAAAATTTCACATTTATCTATGTAATCATTGCACTATTCGTTATTATTTATTTCATGTATATTAAGCAACGTGATTCAATTGTAAGTACAAATAATAATTCTACTCGCAATATGATGAGTATGAACGCACATACACATCAAAATATAAATTCAAATTCAAATCCGTTTTTTGGTGTGTTTCCTAAGCCCGGACCAAGTCATTCTTTTACAAATACACAAAATGATGTTTTATTGAATCCATATACACCACCTCTAAAAGATGACCGCATAATAATAACAAATGATTATGGTGGAGATGTGAGAGGAAGTATTCCAATTAATATAAATACAAGAGCAGTAGACACTAATTATAGACAGGTTGGACTATTAAAAAGAATGAATGGTCCTGAAATGTTATTACCCTTAATGGGACGTCCACGTTACGTGGGAAGGGATAAGTGGCAATATTATACAATGAGTGACAACAATAATCAAGTAAAATTACCTGTGTCATTTAAATCAAAAAGTTGTACAAGTGAATATGGTTGTGATGAAATATCCAATGGAGATACTGTTTACGTTGATGGTATGAATGCTACATTTCAAGTAACTATGTATGATAACGCTACTATGCAATACTTGCCATTTGTGTAATATATTCCATCTCGAAATAGCTAATAAAAAAAGTATATAATCATACGAATATAATCATACGAATATAATCATACGAATATAATCATACGAATATAATCATACGAATATAATCATAAGAATTTTTATTGTTTTTGGTATCATACACTAAAACTATGTGTTTGTCTTACTCGTTGAGATTTATCTAGTACATTTATTTGTTTATTTCTACAGATAACTGAACAATATGATTTATCAGCATACATATGAGTAGGAATCTGTATATGACGAGAACAAAATCCACAATAATAATTTGGCTGGGTGAAGCTCTGGGTTTTTTTAAAGGGATTATTATTTGTCTTGGTATTGTTTCCGTATGAACCATTTTGTTTGTTTTTTTGTAAAATATATTGTTTTTGTTCCTTATTATTATCTAGTTGAACAAATGGTTGTCCATATTGCTGAATATAGATGCTTTCATCACTATCACCATCACCGTCACGACGACCATGATACAAGGTTCGTTCTATACATTGATTATCAACAGTAGCATTATCCGTAATTTCTTTCGGGAAAATAATGTTTATGATATATGTATAAATATCCATGATAAATTGAGTTATCAATGTCATATTATTTTATTACTTTTTATAACATTATATTTAAATAAAAAGTAATCAATTTTATATTTTTACACATTTGAATATTTTCCAATAATAGGGAACTCAATGAGAAACATTACTATTACCATTTGAATCAATTACTAGAAGTATTATTGACGGAATCATCATTCACGTTAGAATCATCATTCACTTTAGAATCATCATTCACTTTAGAATCATCAATATTATCTGTAGTTTGCTTGGTATGAATAATATTTTCTAACGCATGATGTGCTGTATCTTTACTCCAGTCGCGAACAATAACATCAGTGCCTATTCCAGAACCTTCTCTAGGTATAAGAATATCAATGTTAACACGCTTCACTCCATTATCAACTGTTTCATTTATCTTTAATGTAATATTAGAAGGATCGTCGACACTAGATTGATCACTTGAACCTGAAAATAGATTTTTTGGCATTTTAAAAGATGGGATATTGGGCATCATGTTTTTTAATTTATCAAGTCGTGATGGTACTGGTGTATTATTATCACTCACACTACTATTGTCAATGTTTGTCTCATTAGCGTTATCTATATCATTAACATTACCACTCAAATCATTGACATTACCACTCAAATCATTGACATTACCACTCAAATCATTGACATTACCACTCAAATCATTGACATTACCACTCAAATCATTAACATTACCACTCAAATCATTGACATTACCACTCAAATCATTAACATTACCACTTAAATCATTAACATTACCACTTAAATCATTAACATTACCACTTAAATCATTAACATTACCACTCAAATCATTGACATTACCATTTACATCATTGACATTATTTACATCATTGACATTATTTACATCATTGACATTATTTACATCATTAACCGGAACTACTTGATTATTCTCAGTATTATTTAATTCAATTATGTGTATTGTATTTTGTAGTTTTGTTTTTAGATCTTCGAGCTGTGCTATGCTTGTTTTTTTTGATTGAATTAATTCTTTTTTTGCATTCAATATATTTATTGGCATGTTTGGTGGTTCACTAGACGAATTTAATTCACTTAATCTTTCTTTTAATTTGCTTATTTGAGTGGTAACCTTAGTTATCATATCCTGAAGTGATTTTGGTTCAGGTGATTCAGGTGATTCAGGTAATATTTTAGATCCTGATGGTCCACCCCCCTTCTTATTCGTAGCTAATTTAATTGCGTCTAGTGAATTTTGTAAAGTTTTATTTAGCAGTTCAAGTTGTGCTATACTTTCTGTTTTTATTTGAATTAATTTTGTTTTTGCGTTTAATGTATCTACTGAAAGGTTTGATGATTCACTAGATGAATTTAATTCATTTAATTTTTCTTTTAATTTGCTTATTTTAATGTTATTTTCAGTTATCATATTTGTAAATGATTCATTTCCTAGAGACGTATTAGATCTAGTTTCACTACCACCTATATAAATCTTCAAAGTTTTTTGTTTGAGATGAGTATTACGTTTATGTTTTTTCTGTGATTTATTATATTTACTCTCTTTTTTTCTTAAATGAAATTTTTTCCTAGAGGCATTCTTTTTTGCCTTTATTTTATTTAATCTGTTTTTAGAAAGTTTCATATTATATATTACTTTAAGAAAAGTATTTAGTTCATATTTATTTTGTAATCTTATATTAATATGCCAAGTATAAAATCTGGAAGTCAGTTAAATATGGGTATAAATTCAATTGATTGTTCAAATGCTACCTCTCCAGTAAATATATCAATGTCTACCATTGCTGGTCCATGTCATTTAAAATGTGATTATAATCATGAATATGGTATTTATTCACCTAATATAACCAACAAAGGAAATTATTTATCCTTAAATTACTCTGGAAAAACAAATCCAGTAAAATACAATGACGAGAGTTATACAGTTAATGAAGTGAGAATATATCAACCGTCTCTACATACATATTATCGTGACACACATGCGGATGGTGAAATCTTGATTATACATGGTGGTCCTGGAAAAAACCTGATTGTATCTGTTCCATTTATTAGTGGTGGAAAGAATGATACCGGATCAGCCCAGTTAGGTAAATTATTGGAAGAAGCTGCTTCAAGAACACCTACAGTAAATGATGCAGTTACCGTTTCTGTAGGAAATTTCTCTCTAGATAATTTTATACCCGATAGAAAAGGGTATTATTCATATACAGGTACTCTACCATACAAACCATGTAATGGTATTTATTCATACATTGTTTATAATATAGACGATGCTCTAAATATTAAAGCAAGTGTTTTAGACAATATGAAAAAAATTATGAAAACTACATCTGTACTTGTAAAAAACAGTAGTGTATTTTACAATGAAAAAGGTGCCAATTCAAAAAATAATGATGATACTATTTACATTGATTGTCAACCTGTAAACTCGTCCGGGGAGATATTAGTCCAAGAAGGGGCAATGGCTAGTAGTGATGGACCTTCGGCTGATTTGGTACAGTTAGAATCATTTGGATATATTATACTCGTAGGAGTAATTGCGTATGGTGTTATATGGGGAGGAAATTATTTACTACATAAGCTAAGAGTAAATAATGCCAAGGTATCACCAGAATAAATCATAAATAATCATAAATAATCATAATTTAACATATGATTATTTATATTTGTTGATGTTTTCGTTCATTTACAGTATAGTTAAATGATAGAAATAGCGTCATGAACATCCATAGCATTGTATGTCTCATCGCTCATAGGTTTATAGTCTAAGTTACTAGGGCCAGCACTCTCTACTAAAGGAGCCATTTGCTTAACAACTTCTTCTTCTAAAGTAACAGGAAATTGGTTGAACGCACTTAAGTGACCACTTTTCTTCATCTCAGTAGGCAAGTAACGTTGAATAGCTAATGAACCACTAGAATGACTGGAACGACGGATTAATTCATAAGCAGCGAATAAACCAATAACACCAAGAATAGGATGACATTTAGCCAACAAATAAAAAGCAGCAAATATAACAACAACATTGCCATAGACATTGTCAATTAAATTAGCTAGGAAAGCAGGAGTTTGGATATTGAGAATACTGTATAAAATCAGTGCGACTAATAAAGCCAAATGGTGTGAATTACCTTTTTTGAGAAAATGTTGATAGGATTCCATATATCATATTATTATATTTTTTATTTTCCATTTACTAGTTTAAGTTTAAGTTTAAGTATGATTATTATTTGTTATTAAAATTGAATAAACATAACACGTATATATTTATTATACAACACCCAATATGACGACAATTTTCAATTCCAATTCTAATTCCAATTCTAATTCTTATCTAGGAAAAAAAGGATATACTTTATTAAAATCTGAATTAACGAGCAAGGAACAAACATTTATTAGAGAAGGATTGACTGTTAAACCATATCTTCCTAAATCACCAGTTCAACCGGAACCATTTATTCTTTACAGAGAATCTCCCAAAAAATACTATCTACCTAGGTATTTTGGTACAGATAATTTCGGTGATTTTAAAGAAAACAAAGTTCCTTCGGGTGATGACATTGATCTAACATTCCATGGTGAAATGAGGGAATATCAAAATAATATTGTAAATAAATATATTCAATTCGTAAAGGGGAGTGGTGGCGGATTATTGGATGTAGACCCTGGTAAAGGAAAGACGGTAATGGCTCTTTATATTATTGCCAAATTGAAAAAAAAAGCACTTGTTATTGTTCATAAGTCGTTTCTATTAAATCAATGGATAGAGCGAATTGAACAATTCTTACCAAATGCGCGTGTCGGAAAAATACAGGGACAAATTATTGATATTGAAAATAAAGACATTGTTATTGGAATGTTACAATCGCTTTCGCAAAAAAATTATCCGGAAAATATGTTTGATTGTTTTGGTTTATCTATTTACGATGAGACACACCATTTAGGAGCAGAGGTATTTAGTCGTTGTATGATGAAAACGATGACTAATTATACGTTAGGATTATCAGGAACCATGCAAAGAAAGGATGGATTGACCAAAGTGTTTAAAATGTTTTTGGGCGATATTATTCACAAAGAAAAGACGGATACAAGTGAGCATAAAGTCATTGTAAAAGCAATCAATTACAAAGTGGATGATGAAGAGTTTAATGAAATTAAATATGATTATAGAGGGAACCCATTGTATAGCACTATGATTTCCAAGTTATGTAGTTATAATCATCGTTCCGAATTCATATTGAAAGTATTAGAAACAGAACTACAACAAAATCCCGAACAACAAATCATGATTTTAGCACACAATAAATCACTTATTACCTATTTACATATGGCGATAGAACATCGTAATATTGCTACTGTAGGATATTATATTGGTGGTATGAAGGAAGCGGATTTAAAGGCGAGTGAAAGCAAAAAGGTGATTATTGCTACCTATGCCATGGCATCAGAAGGACTTGATATTAAGACTCTCACATCATTAATCATGGCATCACCGAAAACAGATGTCTGTCAATCTGTAGGACGAATTTTAAGAACAAAACATTCGTCCCCGTTGGTAATAGATATTATAGATACTCATGATATATTTGAGAAACAATGGCAGAAAAGACGACAATATTATATGAAACAGAAATATAATATCATTTCGTGTGATAATAACACATACTTGAACAATGTGTGGCAAACGGTTTACGACCCGTTGAAAAGTGCCGAAAGTATTAAAAAAATAAAGAAAAAGGATGATCCATTAAAAGGTATATGTTTGATTAAGCTGTAATTATAAGAATAATACTTAGTTATAAGTATTTATTTATCACAGTGATTATATGGAGTAAATGGTGGGGGACTTGCTAAACCAGAATTATTGGCTGTTAAATCACCACCAACTGAATATCCGTGACTATTTGGTACATTGGACATGTATTGGTCATAACCACCTCTTTGTTTATGTCTATGAGATCGACGTTTTTTTCCGGAATGTCTTCTTTTTTTACTAGACATTTTTCTACCTTTATGACTCTTACGTTTTCCGTGAGATTTTCTTCTTCTCATACCACCTGTTAAATTGTGTTGTTTGGATGCTTCCATATTGGTATCGCTGTTTTGACCTGTGGATGAATAACTAGTATAAGTGGCTTTTCCTGGCATATCGTCAGGTTGTTTTTCAGCAAATGAATGACCATATCCTCCACGATGAACACGTTTTTTTCTGCGAATAGTGCTACGACTTTTACGAACATGTGTTTTGCTAGACTTCTTGTGTTTTTTACTTTTGTTTTTTCTCATACGTTTGCCTCCTCCTTGTACAACTTGATACAGACCTTTTTGTTGTAAAGCTAATTCGCTACCAGACCCCCCACATCCAGAGACGGCACCAACCTTGCTTGAAAATCCAGGGTTTGAAAAATGAGCATTTGATTCATTGACTAATCCATGTGAAAGAGGAAATAATGACATATATATATACTTGTGATAAAAAGAATTATTGATTAAATGACTGTCTATAATGATTTATTTGACTATGTGGATTATACTTCCTATGTCCAGGTTGTCCGTTTGATTGATTTGATTGATTATTGTATTGTTGATTATGATTATTGTATCGTTGATTATGATTATTGTATCGTTGATTATTATGGTTTGGTTGATTTGAGTGATTACGTTGACCACTTGAATTATTATTGTTGTTATTGTTGTTACGATATGTGTTATTTTGTTCTAAACGTTGTTTTGCGACATCCATCGACGAACGCGTCGCGATGATTCCACGTTCAATAATTTTTAAAGGAACATACACGTTGTGTTTTTTATGGAACGCACATTCCATAGTAACACTTTTGTCTAATTTCACGAATTTATCTTCACGAATGTCTTCAAACTCTTCGTCATCATCACTTTCTTCCAAAGCATCTAAATTACGATTTTCCTTAATATTTCTAAATATCTTATTCATCATAACACTTGTTTTATAATCAGGTACAGCAGCAATGTCATATTTCTCTAAATCGCCATAATTATTTTTAACATATAAATGGTATATGTCGTTTTGTATATCCGGTTTAATTAAAAATACCTTATTATCTTGTTCTTCTATAGAAGATGCTTTATAAATAGTTGAACAATATGTTTGTTTTTTATCATTAAAGTTTCTCTGTTGAATAGAATAAATTTCATAAGGTAATTGCTTCGCAACATCAATCGCAGTTTCAAATGTAGTTTCTATGATTGGCATACCTAAACATATACCATTTTTTGTCATTACTGTTTGTTTTAGTTCATTATCAAATATATGCTTTAACAAAGTCATTTTACTCAATTCACTTGAGTCTTCAATATTTTTTCCTTTGTAAAAATGAATATTTTCCACAGAAAAAAACTGATTACCATTTACATTGAATAATGTTCCGTACATGATCGTACCAAGAACCATTTTTTTCTCAAACATCTGTGGTACAATGAACATATTTTTTATGGAATTTTGTACTCCCGTATTCATTTCAATAAGAATACAAACCTTTTTATCTTGAAAGTAAGTGAACCATACTAAATGTTTCACACCTTTCGGTATTAAATAATATAGTTCGCTGGAAACTTTCTTATGGATATTTTCATAAGAAAGTTTCAATATAGGTAGTCGTTTTAACAACTCGTTTTTATCATTATGACTAAGTCTCATATATATATTGTAATTGATAATCTTTAAACCATTTATCATATACGTTTACTCTAATCGCATACTAAAACGAAGAATAACTATTTGATTCAAATGAATTAGTCATAATATTTTCACCAGTCATTATACCGTCATTACTATTTAGATTCGCTACCACTTGAATACCATTTGTGTCCCCTGTAGTAGCCATACTAGATTTCTTGGTTTCACTCAATTCTTTTAAATAATTTTTTAATTCATTTTTCATATTTGAGTTAGTTTTTGAATTAGTGTTTGAATTTTCAATACCATCATTTATTTGTTTACTAGATGAGTATATAGGATTTATCATAGTATCAAATAATGCGTCATATTGTTTCTGTGGTTTATTTACTAAATCTTTTACTTTGGGAGTTGTCAGATTTGTTTTAAAAAATGTAAACAAATAATGAACCAATACTATTACTATTAATGATATAATACTCATTTGAATAATCCAAGGAAGCATGTTGTTATATATTATTTATAAAGTTTTAATAGTGATAAAAACGTAATCATTTCTTCCTTTATCGATTCAGTAATTTCATTTTCATTTACTTCAAATGATATTTTTTTTGTATTATTGTCATTAGAATGTATACTATTTTCCAATATAAGTGTCAGTAGACTATTCGAATGTAATTTATATTTTCTAATTTCCTTTTTTACATATGTTATGTCTAATGGAATTGTATATACTTCTTTTCTCACAACATCATCTTCTTTATGTAGACGAAAACTAATTTCATTGCTAAACTGATATTGTTGACAATGATATGATTTATACAACTGATATACTTTATTATTTACAATTTCATAAGATACAATACCGTCTGCGTCCTCTGTATTTTTATCATGAGTATTAATATTTTCAAATTGTAAAACATGATGTTTTGTTCGAAAATATTGTTCTATTGCTTTAGTTGATGGATTTATTATATTCACTTGATTCATAATAACATTTAATGTTTTATCTTTATTGAATTCAGGATAGAGTAATATCATTATTAATATAATAAGGAAACCATTTAAACCTATTCTATAATTGATAATTAGTTATGGTAAATATCGTACTGGTTGAAAAGACTGGAGAATTAAAAGAAAGTAAATATGTAGAAGAAAAAAATGAGTTATACAAGAAATGTAAATTCAAAAAAGGTGATGGTTTTGAACTTAGACATACATGGACTGTTAAGAATAAGAATAAGAGTAAATATTCGTTTACATCCATCTCTTTGTATGCGCGTGATAATGGTAAAGCAACTACTGAAAATAAATATGATTTTCCACCTCCAGTAGATAACATTTTATATTTTGGATGTATTGCTCTAGTTGCGTATAATATTGAATCTAGTGATAAATGTAATGTTATGGTGGATTTAACAGTAGAAGAATGGGACAAATTTTATGAAGAATTATTTGGTGGGTTTGAGAATTTGGCCGATACCGTCGACGAAGATGAGAATGAATTAGATGAATTGGCAAATGTTCCAGCAGAAATGAAGACAAAGTCTGGATATTTGAAAGACGATTTCGTAGTTGATGATAATGTAACAGATGGTACAAATAATAGCACGGATGATGAATGGGGTGATGATAATGATACATCTGAATTAGAACTTGAGGAATATAGTTATAGTGATGAAGATTAATTAATTTATGTATAACAAAAAATTGATTAAAGAAATGACGTTATAATACAATTAATAATATAGAATGTATAAAATCGAGAATCCAGATGATTTTAGAAAAAATATAGTTGAAAAACTAAAAATTGAGCTGAACAATGAAACAATTTGTATCAATTTGGAAAAAGGTATTTTCAATTATGCACTTGAACATGCTGATAAATTAAATGTTGTAAAAAAATGGGATAACAATTATTTTGTGAAAATATATTTGGACAGACTGAGAACTATTTGTATTAATTTAAAAAACGATACTATAAAAAAATCCATGATGGACAAAACGATTCAGGCACATACTCTGGCATTTATGACACATCAAGAAATGCGACCAGATAAATGGGATGAACTTATACGGGAGAAGGAGATTAGAGACGAAAATAAATATGAGCCTAAATTGGAAGCGTCTACTGACGATTTCAAGTGTTGGAAATGTAAGTCAAAGAAATGTACCTATTATCAATTACAGACTCGTTCAGCTGATGAACCAATGACAACGTTTGTGAATTGTTTAGATTGTGGAAACAGGTGGAAGTGTTAGGTTGTATGATAACATAATAAATATAATAAGTATAATAAATATAATAAGTATAATAAATATCACAAATCATAAAAATAATAATAAACATATTATTATTTTTATTCTTCGCCGAATTATTTTCGACGTATTTTTTTAGTTTTGCGTTTATTTTTGTTTTTATCCGATTTTTTTGACGTTTTACGAATTGTTTTTTTCCTTTTTATTTTACGTTTACCTCCAGATACAATAGTTGGACTAGGACTTTTTGGTTTTGGTTCTGGATTTGATGAAGCATTATTACGAATAAGTGTTGTATCTAAATTACTATTTGATGACATGTCTGTGAAAACAAACAAATTTTTGGTACCATCTAATGGTGCTTTAGCGGATAATATATTATAATCCGTAACATGTTCAATTGAGTTTTTAAAATCTCCAAATGTATAATTAATATCTTCTGCTTCAATTGCTTTTTCTGCTGAGCTAGTAGTGAGTTGTTTACGTATCTTACTTTTATTAGCATCTCCTTCTTTTTGGTTCCTTAATTTACTTAGATCAAAATAAACTACTCCTCCATTGTTTATACCTGATTTAGGTGATGGATATATAATAGTACGACATACTGTATCACCTGCGATAGTTCGTATAACTTCTTTACTTGCCTCTCTAGATTTTAAAGGATTCGCACTTGCCAGAAACTCAAATGGATCTAATCCACCCGCAAATGAAATTCCATTGTACATGATATGATATCCCATAGGCATTTTTAACAAACTAGGTGATTTATACTTGGATGCTTTTCGCTTCTCCTTTGTGTCAACACAATCAAGAGGCATATTATAATCCATAGTAATAGCTAATTTATCTGGAATTGGTTTTCTAAGCCATGCATTTTTCTTTTTTGTCCAACATCTAGTACTCGCACTATTTTTTATTTGAACATAGCAATCACTTGTCACTGCTTTTCTAGTTTTAGCACCAGTGGTAACTATATCTGAACAAGGATGATGATAGCTACCTTTTAATGGTAACGATGTAACCGGATCACGATACATTGTATTACGAACATACGTTATGCGACCTACAATATTTACTTGTTCATTACCTTTTCGTGATTTCTTGATTTGTTCAACCATTTTTTTACATTCATTATTTAATTCATTTCCAATATCATCTGTTAAACAACAAAATAAGTTTGATAATGATGTACTTAAAACTCTTGGTGAAGCAATACTAATACAACATATATTTGGATTTAATAAAGCATAATCACCTTCTCTATATTTTTTATTAGATGTAATATGTGCTACCCATAAATAGGCGAACATTGTAGTTAAACCACCACCTAAAGAATGCCCTGTAGTTAAAATCTGTTTTTCTTGGGTTCCTAATTGATTACTTACATAAGTCATGGCGTATAGAATGGAATGAATATTTTCAGCAATCAATTTAAAAATACCGGTCAAGTATTCTTCTGGTATATCAGCTTCCTTACCTATTATACCTGGTGTTAATGATGATAATTTTGTATAACTTCCTGCCGATTTAACACTATAGGTTCCACGAAAAGCAACTGTAATTAAATTAGGCATTCGTTTATCACCGAATATATATATTCCACCATAATTTGAATTTGCTATTTGAATAAATACTAAATTGGAATCTGGTTTACAATCTTCTAAATCGAATTGACAATTAGCATCAGTCTTAGATATTCTTTGCTCTCCTAAAGCAATATTTATTTTTTTTGCTAATGGTAAAAATTGTAAATGAAGTTGTTCTTCACCAGATACGTCAACAATTGATGAATCATTTCCACCACTTTGCGTATTTGATAATGGTTCTGGCTTTATAGGTTGTTCCTGTTTTGTAGCGGGTGATGTTTCTATAGATGTAGTAGGTTCTAATTTTGTATCAGATGTATATATTTTCAAACCAAATTTTTCACTACCATTCGTTAAACCAAACATTTGTTTATCGTTCATAATACTTTTTATTCCATTCGTTTTGACTTGAGTATTGATTGCTATCAACATTTCTTCCGTAATAATAGGACCAAATATTTCTTGATAATATCGCAAAAAATTATGATCTGTACAATAGGCAAGTCTAGCATAGATTGTAGATAAAAAAGTTACAAAATTTATATTTCCGTAAACATCTGTAAACCCTTCTTCACTTGGTATATTTGTATTTGTATTTGTTTCTGTATTTGTTTTGTTTTTATCATTAGTAGATGTTGTAGGTTTTGACGTATTATCTTTCTGGTTATTCACATCATTAGAATTAGAATTAATATCATTCTTATCATTCTTTTTATATAATGTAGTGCCATTGGGTGTAGAATATGTAACTCCCATTTATATTATATTGTTATTATTATTATTATTATTGTTATTATTATTATTATTATTATTATTATTATTATTATTATTATTATTGAAAATGATTAGAGTAATAATAATTTATTTTATTGTAAAATTTCTAAATCTTTAAGATGCCAATATTCCGATGACCCGTTAGGCAATGGTCTACGAATAATTACTGGAATTGATTTTTCTTCAAGTTCTTTCAAAGCAATTAAATAACCGTCAATAATAGGAACATTCATTTTTATCATAGGCCTAGCACCATTGTTTAATTGTTTTGCTCTTAAACCTAATATTCGTGTTTTTTCGTACTTTGTTAAAATAGGAATTGTTTTATGTAAATCATCTATAATAATATTTTCCTTATTACGTTGTACAGAAGCCAATTGATAAATTTCGTCGTAATTATGGTTTACTGATTCAGGGTGCTGGTCCAATATATAATTTTGTCTCATTTCTTTATCAAATTTTTGTAAATATTCATCATCTTCTTCGTCATCATCATCAGATTCGTAATCAGAATCATTCTTTTCAAAATTAACAGGAATGTCTAAAATAGGTGTTTGTAATTCTTCTGTATTTTTTAATTTACCTGATTTAATAGTTGATTTTTTCTTACTAGACAACTTATTATTATCATCCATAATTGAATCATCACCATCTAATGAATTTGTTATACTATCGTCGTCGTCATCATCATCATCGTCATCATCACTTGGAACTTCATAATTATCATCATCACTACCATCGATATCTTCATCATTATCAACATTGGTTTCATTGTCTTCATCATCATTAATACCATTATCTACATCATCGTTTGCTCCATTATCTAAATCATCAATATTCATAGATTTTATAGCATTTTGCTTGGTGTTTTTTTTCTCTTCATTACTCATTGGAAATGTAGGTGATATTGGTTGTAATTCGTCAACATATGTATCATTGTCGCTCATGTTTTCAATATTAGATTGTTCTAAATCACTCATTCTTATTATAATATATTATTATTACTTTTAAATAACATCAACTTTTATTAAAAAAATTGTTTTTCACAATTAGGTATTTTCCCTATTATTATCATATCATATGATAAACCAGTATCATATGATAAACCATTTTACATGTTCTATATTTATTAATTGTTCTTTTCTGTTTTCCAAACTGTATCACATTTGGCACAGAGATAAATGTATAGTTTATTTAAATCATCATATCGTATATAAATTACTTCTCTGTCACTCAAATTTTGTCCTTCTGTATTATGATTACTAGTACACTCGCTATTAGGACATTTGATTGTATTGATTCGTGGTAATGTCGGGTCTAATTTTGTATATTCATTAATTATATGATTGTATTTTTGTTCATTTTTCTTTAATTGTGTTTTGGAAACACATATATTTTCTTTTGTTAAATTTGTATCTTCGTGACCACAATTTCTACAATAATATATTAATTTATTTTCTTCATCAGTTGAAATTCTGATGTAATACATGTTGTCGCATTTGTCGCAAAAGTGCATCTTGTCTTTGAATATTATATATATTATTATTTATTTCCTTTCAATTTTATATTATTTTTTTGATTTAACAAATTGATAATATATAACAATTCATATGTATTTTACATATCCAACGCCATAAACCTATCATAAGTCCGTTTCCAATCAATTGTAATATTCATATTGTAAATACCTGTTTTTACGTGAGTCGATTCTTGTGTTTTTTTCTCTTCTAAAATTGTTTGAAGAGCATCCTTATTTTTCATAAACATGTATTTCATTTCCTCTTTAAATATCTCATTAAAAGGGGTAATGGTTGTTCCATTGTCTTTTGATAACAATCGAGTAATCGTAAAATCAAAATTTTTATAATAAATAATATTATTGTATTTGGCAACATCTGAATGTTTTTCAGTAAACCCTGGTTCATGAAGTAAAGGCATATTATCCATTATACTCACAATAGTCAATAAAATAGTCCGTATACTTTGACATCCCGTCCATGGATCACCTTTCCATGTATTTAAAATAGATAGACACATTTTACCAGAACGATACATGTTGGGATGGAATCTTGTTTCACCATCATTTGTTTTAAATTCTACTTTGGGGGGTTTGTGTGGATAATCATATGGAAATTGAAATTCAAAAAAATAGTTTCCTCCGAAATATTGAGAGTCTGGTGGTCCACAAATATACACATAACCTTTCAATATATTCGTATCGTCGTGTTTGTAATATATACCATGACTATCCAATGGATGTTTTATCATTTCTCTCACATCTTTTAATAAACGCTTAGTCGTTTCTTTCGACAGAACAATGGTGTTGTCTGGTAATACACTATTTAATGACGCATTATTCGTTGAATTATCTTCCATTTAATCTATATATATATCATATTGATTATGGTTTATGCCAGTTACTTATAATATTTATTTTGTTATCTTAAGTATTCGTGGAACGTGAGATGTTTAGAAGCATTAAGAATATATAGTAGTTGTATTACCTATTTATATCCTCTATATTTTTGTTATTCGTTCGTGGCTGTTTTATTTTGGAATTTAAAGGGATACAATTTATTAAATAAAAAATTGACCTAAAAATATTCTGCATATATATTACATATTATATCAAACATGAAACAATCATTTGAATCTTATTTAAACACGTGTTATTCTCAGAGGGGTGAAGGACATACACATACCAGAATAGGTGATAATGCTTTGTCTATTAAAGGAGGCACATATACAATCAGGAATCTTCCCGAATTTTATTCCAAGTATGTGAAACAAGTATTTCAAGATGGTAAATTTGAATTTCTCACAGAAAAGCAACACTTGGAAAAGGGACCTGTTATGATCGATTTTGATTTTAGATATGATGTTTCTGTTGAAACAAGACAACATACTATAGATCATATAACCGACATTGTTGATTTATATTTTCAGGAGATTATTGAGATGTTAAATATTCCATCCAATTCCAAAATTCCTGTATTTGTATTTGAGAAGGATAATGTAAATATGCTAGAAAATGTTACAAAGGATGGTATTCATATGATTATTGGAATTGATATGGAGAGACCTTTACAAATTATTCTACGTAATCGAATATTGACAAAAATTAAAGATGTATGGAATGATTTACCACTGGTCAATACATGGGATGAAGTATTAGATGAAGGAATCACAAAAGGTACAACTAATTGGCAATTATATGGATCCAGAAAACCAGGCAATGAGCGATATATTTTAACAAATAGTTATGATGTTGAAATAGATGAACATAAAGAATTGTGTTTACATATAAATGATGTAAAGAAATTTGATCTAAAAAACAATTTCCAATTGTTATCCGCTCAATATAAAGGACACGTATACTTTGAGATGGTAGACAGTATACGCAACGAATATGAATCTATTAAACATTCAAAAAAATCTAAACCAAAAAGTAAACTACGAATAGTTGACAGTAATAAAAATTATGATATTAATGATATTACGAACCAAGATATATTAGACGAAGCTGTTGAACAATTCTTAGATGATAACGATGCGAAAGATTATTATATCAAGGAAACACACCAATATACTATGTGTTTGACTGAAAATTATTGCGATCCGTATGATAAATGGATTCGTGTTGGATGGGCTTTGAAAAATACACACGAGTCGTTATTCTTGACATGGATTGCGTTCAGTGCCAAATCCAGTAAATTCGATTTCGACAAAATACCGGATTACTATGATATGTGGTCAAGATTCAGCAATACAAATGATGATTGTCTAACGTTTCGTTCCATTATATATTGGGCAAAACAAGATAATTATATCAAATACAAAGAAATTCGTGAAGAAACAATTAGTTATTTTATAGATAAAACGATTGAAAGTCCTACTGACTTTGATTTTGCTCAAGTATTATATCAAATGTATAAAGATGACTATATGTGCGTTTCCATAAAGAAGGATATTTGGTATATGTATACAAACCATCGTTGGGAAGAAAATGAGGGTGGAACTGGATTAAGAATGTCTATTTCAACTGAGTTATACGAGATTTATTTTGAAAAATTTCAAACAATCATTAAATTAATGTGTAGTGGAACACTTGATACATCAAGTGATGAACATGCGAAATTAAAGGATAATACAGTGAAATTAAAGGAGATTACTACGAAGTTAAAGACACGTGGTGTCAAGGATAATATTATGCGTGAAGCAAAGGAAATATTTTATGATCGTTCCTTTATTGAAAAGGTTGATTCAAATCCACGATTATTATGCTTTAACAATGGTGTTATTGATTTTGAGACCAAGGAATTCCGCAATGGTAAACCAGACGATTATTTATCAAAGTCTACCAAAATTAGCTACATCAAATTAAATACAACTAAACATGCGAATATAATCGATGAAATAAATGATTTTATGACAAAATTGTTTCCCGACCAAGAATTACGTAATTACATGTGGCAACATTTGGCATCCACTCTTATTGGTGAAAACAACGATCAAACCTTTAATATTTATAATGGTAATGGTAGTAACGGTAAATCAAAATTGGTTGAGTTAATGACCTCTTGTTTAGGTGAATACAAAGTAACCGTTCCAATTACGTTGATTGCTTCTAAGCGTAATGCTATTGGTGGTACATCCTCAGAAATTGTCCAGTTGAAGGGATGTCGTTACGCAGTGATGCAAGAACCAAGCAAAGGTGACCGTTTGAATGAAGGTATTATGAAAGAAATCACTGGTGGGGATCCTTTACAAGGTCGTGCTCTATTTCAAGATAGTATTACATTTATCCCTCAATTCAAGCTAGTTGTTTGTACGAATACATTGTTAGACGTGAATAGTAATGATGAGGGTACATGGAGAAGATTATGCGTCTGTGAATTTAAATCCAAGTTTTGTAAGAAAGAGGATTTTGATGACGAGAGAGAACATCAATTTGAATTGGATAAAAAATTAGGTATCAAGTTTGCCAAATGGGCTCCCATATTCATTTCCATGCTTGTTGAAAAGGCATATATAAGTGATGGTCTTGTCAATATTTGTGATGCAGTCAAAGCTAGCAGTTCTAATTACAGAAACACACAAGATTTCTATAGTGATTTCATATCAGACAAGGTAAAGAAAATGGTTGGTGGTAAGATCAAGGAGACTAGTCTATATGAAGTATTTAAATCATGGTTTCAATTACATCACGGTAAGAATGTACCACGTGGTCGCGATTTATTTGAGTTCATGACCAAGAAGTTTGGAAAAAAGGTAAGAGGTGTATGGAATGATATATCCATCGTATATGACGATTTAGATCCTACCATGGATGATGATTGTGAGGAGGATTAAACCTAATAAAAATACAGGGTTGGTAGAATATAGGAATAGGATAGAAAAATAAAAACTACAATAAAAATTATATACATTTTTTATGTATATAATTTGATTTACGTTATGATTTTGATTTACGTTATGATTTTGATTTACGTTATGATTTTGATTTACGTTATGATTTTGATTGGTCGATATTTATGTGCTATTTTAGTAAATTGTCCAACTTCATGTGTCATGGTCATATAATAATATTTACTTTCTTGTCTATAATGTGTAAACGCATATTTGAAATAAGGAGCATCTTCTTGTGAGATTCCGTTTGTATAAATTTCTCTATAACTATGATATACTTTATTCGTGTCCCATACACGAGATTTATTGTACCAATCAAGCATAATATCTTTGAATAATTGTATATATGGATATGGGTTTTCTAGTTTAGATGGAATAAATTCAGCTATTAGATAGCGCAATTCAGGAGGTAATCTCTCTAGACGGTTTGTTTTATATGACTTGTTGTAATACATTATTGTATATAATTAAAATTCGTTTGTTTTGAATAGTACAGTTACTTATATTCAATTCAATTTTATTCAATTCAATAGTGTATTTACATTCTGGTAATTTATTATAAATTCAAATAAACCCATTTGGTGCTACCCATTACCGATTTATAAATTCCTACTAATGAATCAATAATAAAATAAATAATGGTTGGATATAATATCATGCCTATAACCATAAGCCATAATTTCTTATCATGATATTGTTTTTTCATGACAATTGTTACAATAACCAATATAACGAAATATTTATATAATGTAGAAAATAAATTGGACCACCAACTTGCATTCTCATTTTGTTCACTTTCATAATATGTTTTTCTGTCCGATATTTCAATCGTATGAATTTCACCCTCAACACCACCTTTTAATTTCTTATTTTGAGCGATTAACATATCATATAGATCTTGAACACTTGTCATGTTAAGTAACTGTCCCTTATAATATTCAAAGGTTTGTTGTAGACCAGCCATCATTAATTCGTGCTTTTCTATCATAGAACGTTGCTTATTTAATGCGGTTTGTTTATATCTATCGTAATCTAGTGCCGACTGGTCTGGCAATATGGCATTTTGTTCTGCTTGATATGATGTTAAAAAAGAAGTTGCTGTATCTACGGTTTTACTCATCATCTTGTTAAATTTTTTCACATCAATATGGTCTCCTAATGTATCAGCCGTTATACATTTACCACTATTTGCAGGAGGTTTCTTTGCTTCTTGTTGCTCTTTATAATCTGGATCAAAGTTAGATACATTTGGTTTTGACATATTATTTATACTAATATATCAAAATATTTAAAACTAAATATAAATATTTTTCGTTCTTTTCTCTGTTGTTTTCTCTCTGTTGTTTTCTCTCTGTTGTTTTCTCTCTGTTGTTTTCTCTCTGTTGTTTTCTCTCTGTTGTTTTCATTTTACATATTGTCTTTGTAATAGGGTGTTACGCAACGTTTGTTAATACTATCCCATACCGTTCCAAACTTATTGTCTTTTGGACAACATGCTGCTCCCCAACATGATACATTTGTGTCTCGTGCGATTGGTTGGTCAGCACTAGATAAATCATTTGACACTAATTTGTCAACTTCATTTGGATAAAACGGGAAGTTGTATTCCGAAAAAACCATATTATCACGTCTCATGATATCAATTATTTGAAGACCTACGATAACAATGGCTAAACCTATTAAAATAGACATAATTATCAATGAAATATTTTTGGGTACAAACTCTTTCTTCATTAATATGCCTAAAATTAAAATAGGAATACAAAAATAAACTATTGTTTTCATAACATTTGTTTGAGCACTGTATTTTTCACTATAATAATTATTTATTTCAGCCATACGACGAGTATTATATCTTGATTCATCCAATGAAGACAAATTATTCTCTACATTTTTTAATTCATTTTTAACTATTCCACCAACTGCCATTTCATTGACTAAACTATTTCTAGATAAAGCCACATTTGATTGAATTGACGCATAATTGTTGCTCATTGATATATATAAACTCGATTTCAAATGTTGTAATTCTTGAATTTTTTGTAATATTCGATTTTGCTTATTCACATCCGGATTTGATTGAACATTTAAAGCTTCTAAATTAGAATACATTGTTTGTATTTGTTCATCTATTTGCTCGATTGTATTCATAGTTTGTTCTGTATTTCCATTATTTTGTTGAAAACTTTGACCTTCCATGTTTTATATATAATATCATTAGAGATTATATATAATTTCAAGCAATAATATACTTTATACTTTATACCGTAAATGTTCAACGATGTAAAACTAGACATACATTCTGTTACTATTTATTTCAGGACCTTCATAGCACCAATTGTTATACCAAGTGCTAATATACTCCATAAAATGTATTTTTGATTATAACTTAACATTTGTATTTGAGAATCTTCTTCCAGTGCATCGAAATGAGGTCCAAAATCATTTTTTGTTTTAACTTCCTTATATGTATTTTCATATTTGGATAAATTGTTCTTCATTCTTTTATATTCATTCAATAATCGCTTATTTAATTTCACATCTTCTTTGCTAAGAATTGCTATTTTTTCATATATGGTATCTAAAATTGTATTCAATTTATTATATTGTTCTTTTATATTTCCCATTTCTTTTTTAGAAATGGTTCCTAGACCACATGTAATATTATCATTCATATCACCCGAGTTTGTATATCCATCCAATTTACCTTGATATGAAAAATCTACAGTCTTGCTACAACTATTATTATTTGTAATAGTTTTATTTCTAACATACAAATCACCACCTTTGTATTGACGCTTGCCTTTGGGCCACATATTCTCATTCTTTATCCAATAATTATTACCACTCATATAAAATCCACCTGAACCTGGAGTATCTAAACATTTCTGTTTTACTTGTTCCAATGTTAATCCCGAACCATGCGTAATATCATTACCGTATGAATCATATCCAGGCATGTGTTGAAAGTCTGTTCCATATCCAGTTATCATGTTGTCAGGATATCTCTTTCGTGATAAATCGTCTGTTATATAGTATGTATTTCCTACGTCAGAGTTATTAGCACCTCTAGTCTCATATGTAGCATACGCGTCATATCCAGGAATCCATGACCAATTATATCCCCACCACCAACTGCCACTTCTACTCCATCTGCCAGAAACGGTTTTCCCCATTCTACCAGCTCCTGGCACATTTGGACAATCTCCTGAATTCCTGGCTCTTCCACCTCCACCAATGTAACAACCACTTTTCCCTCCACCACGATTTTGCCCAAGTTGAAATACATTTGAACCCATATCTTGAGCTCTTTTTGCGCAAGATTCTATTGTGGTATTTCCTAAATCTGTTTGATATGCGCCTGGTGATTGTGAACATTGAACAAACTTTTGTCCAGTTGTTTCATTTGGATTTGTTACATATAAATTCCTTCCAGCAGAAGTACATGATTGATTCATCGTAACAGATGTTCCACGAATCAACTGCTCGCCACCAACCTTTACCATATCACCCTGTTTTATATTTGCCAATGAAACCGATGGTCCATCGTCTGGTAATACAATCGGTGCGTTAGCCCAGTCCAAGGGACAACCATTTTTGCCTTGCATGGAATCACCTGTTTGTGGATTTGGTATTCTTTTCCATACACCTCTCTCAGTAACATAACCTACATCACCGGTAGGATCTTTTAAATATGTATTTGCAAACTGATTGTTTTCTATATTGCTAGCGGATATGTAATCACGCGATTCATCTATCAAATGTTTCACAGATTGATTATAAACTTGTAATTGTCTAGTAAATTTATTTTGTAAGTCTTTCAATTCATCAAAATCAGCCATATTTTTTTTTACAACAAACCCATCCGTATTTTGTATTGTCATTATAGTATATTATATTATCATATTATTAAAAATATCATAAAAATATCATAAAAATATCATAAAAATATCATTTTACACACATATTTCGTTTGTTGATATAACGATAATTATATTACACCAATAATAGGATATACTAAATAATAAGAAATATAATACCATAATGTAGAAAAAAATGAAAATATAGGTCCATATATACGGTTACCTAGTATATAAATCAATATCGTTAGAATTAAATATACATAAATCGGTATCTCATTTGATTGTTGTGAGTATAAATGAAATATTATAAATAATAATGTCAATACTAATACTCCCCAGGTTCCATAATTCGTATAACTGGATAATTGTCTAAAATGACTATCTTCTTCTTCTGCTGAATAATTTGGTTCACTTATTAACTTATTTATTTCCTGTCTGTCTTTTTTTAATCGTTTTAATACATTTTCTAAATTATTATGTTGTAAAGATGATTGGACATTTAAAACAGTAGATGTCTGTTTTAAACCATTGTTATCACTATTTACCTTTTGACTCAATTTTTGTATTTCATCTTGTAACCTTTTCATCTGGTTTAATATTTGTTCACCTTCTTTCCCTCCTAAACGAGTGGTACCGTTGGGAGGTATAGAAGTAACCACATTTTGTTGATATTTTGAGCTACTTATTTCACCACCAGTTATTCCAGCAAAACATGATTTGTTCCATTCATTTCCAATATCTTCCGGGTAATACACAATACTAGAAAATGATGTTTCCTTATCATGTACTGCTTTTAATTTACAATCAGTTAAATTGTCAGATTTACCTAAAAATTTCCAATCCTCGGTACTTTCGTCTGGACTAGAAACCATACCTTTTTGATAATTCTCATCTTGTAAATCTATCCAATATCCGCTTGGGTTTACTGGTTCAAATTCGTGTTTACAAGTATTACATGTTTTTTGACAATTTTCTTTCATCCAATTAGATGGACCACACTTTACAGCACTATTACTTCCGGTGCCATCTGGACAACAATTTTTCAATTGATTACACATACTGTTTTTATCAACACATACTCGTTTCTCTACGTCAATGTTAGTTCGTTTACGATTGTTATTTTCTTTTTCTAATAAATTATTGTATTCGCGTTGAAGAGAATTATACTGATTTAATTTCATCTGTAATTGTTTCCCTAAAATACGTGCTTGTATGATTGTTTCGTATTTATCTGGATTATTATTAATAAGTTTATCTGTAATAGACATTTATACGTATATATATAATTTGTTAGAAATTAAATATATACTAATATTGTTATTTCAGTTTCATGATTTATTTAGGATCGTCGCCATTACCATACATTATTCGATTATACATATACATAATTATTGTTTCAAAAACGATTCCTAATATAACTGTAATTCCAATTGCTTTGACAGTTTCTGAGGTTGTTAGATGAAAACCGTTATATACCTTTCCTACAATAATTATACCTATAAGCATAACAACTAGAATCTTTATTTGTATTTTATACCACTCTAATTCATCATCAAATAACCCTACCGAAGTGACTGTTGCTGTTTTTAAATCTTGTCTTTGGTTCTTTAAATCCACATTTTCTTTTTTTAAACGGACAATATCTATATTTAATCCGTTTAATTTATCTTGATCGGTTGATATAGTTGATTCCATCATATTTTTTATCATAAATCCGTCTGTCTCTATTTGTCGTGTAACTGTATTAATATGGCTCATTTCCTTTGCGACATCTGTATCTTGTGGATTTTGTAAAGATTTAATATAAGTTGGAACGAAATTTTCTAAAATTAAAAAAAAACGTTGGTTCAAATTTTGTATGTCGGATTTTGTTTTATTAATTATTTCATTCATTATATTTATTACTGAGAACATATTCTATAATAATCGGCTGTAATTGCTGTTTTACTTGGACGAATTATTTTACATAATTGACCGGGTCGCATACCAATTGCTTGAGCTACCGGGTCAAACCTAGAAATAGTAGGTAATTCTGTGTTATTTATAATATTATATCGCTTCTTAACATCATTTGCTTCATCTGTAGTTAATATAGTATGTTTTGGTACATAGGTATGTTCTAATATATTGAACTGTAACCTCTCTAAATTATAAATCATAATGAATATTCCTTCTTGTTCCCAAATTTGTTTTAAAATATTTAACAAAGGTTCATGTGGTTCTTGCTTAATTACAATAATCAAGGTATCATTCTTTGTCAACACTTGTTCTAAATTATATAAATCGTCAATATAATCGTTAATATTTTCACGCCTTAATGTCTTTGCTATATGATATTTGACATATACCTTCTTACTGGTTTCATCTTCTTTTTCACTTGATATTAACATATCTAATTGAAGATTATTATACATGACGTGTACTTCATTTACACTAAATTCTTCGTAATCTTTTACATCATATCCTTGTGCGACAAGTAATTTTAATAAATTTTGTCTTGACTTGAATACAGATGTTATTGTTCCACTTGACTGTGACATGCTTATGTTTATAATAGAAAATTATATTTTTATTTTCATTTCAATTTTATATTATAATTTGCTTAATCTATATCTAAATATACTTACACACATTTACATGATTTTTATAGTTTTCTTTTCTTCACTATTTTCATTCTCATTATTAGTAGTAGTGTCATTTTTCTCTTTTTCGTCATCAGGTTCCTCTGTATTTATGATTAATTCAATACCATCATCACGTTTTGTTTTGGTTTTTTTCAACATCTTCCCAATATTTTCTAATTCACTTATATCATTTACTTGAATGTCTGAATTATCTGAACTTGTACTAGTTCCAGGGGGTGGAGGTGGCAATGAATAATCACTTGATATGCTATTTGGTGTATTCCCACTTGGTGCGTATTGTGGTGAATTAATAGGGGTATTCCCACTTGGTGCGTATTGTGGTGAATTAGGATCATAAACAGAAGATACTGGACTGTTAGGATTGTATACAGGTGAACCTAGATCATATTGTGGTGATCCTGGTGGATAAGGTGGTGTGGTTCCTGGAGCATATTGTGGTGATCCTGGTGGATAAGGTGGTGTGGTTCCTGGAGCATATTGTGGTGATCCTGGTGGATAAGGTGGTGTGGTTCCTGGAGCATATTGTGGTGATCCTGGTGGATAAGGTGGCGTGGTTCCAGGAGCATATTGTGGTGATCCTGGTGGATAAGGTGGCGTGGTTCCAGGAGAATATTGTGGTGACGTACCTGGAGTTATTGTCTTGCCCTTGTCTTCTCTACGAATAGCATCTAAACTAATAGTCCAGTTATTTGCTTCTAATGTATCATTTAATTCTTGAATCATAATATTGGACATAATAGGTGTTTTATCATTATACAATAATGAACTAACATTCCATCCAGCAGGAAATCTATTTGGCAATTGACCATCGTGCTCACCAACAAACCATACTTCAGTAGCATCACCCTTTTTATTTAATATAATGGATTTATAGGCTTCGCCTCGTTCTTCGTCGTAGCTATAATAAGACCATCCAAATGCCTCTGGTTCAGTAACTGGAGTATCGCCTGTAGATTCCTTTGGAAATTCTATTGGGTCGTTATTCTTATCAGTTTCTTCAACAGTAATACTGGTTGATAATTTATGTATTGCTAACTTCCTATCTTTTATCTCATTGGTTATATTCATTTTTAGCGATTCTTGTATATTACTATTATTAACCCTATCATCTTTTCTTAACTTTAATATATTATTCGAATAACTCATATTGGTCAACTGGTCAATATTATCCTCTGTAATTAATCGCATCTGTATATTCATTGTTTGTAGTTCCTGAATCAATAACTTGAAGGCATATGGAATTTTCAGGATACTAAATTGACGACCATATTTTGAAACATTTTCAATATTTAAATTATTATCAATAGTTGTGTTAAATTTAATTGGACCATCTGCCATCGGGCTTAAAAATAAATTTTGACTATTGTTGTAAATTGCTACAGTTCCTGTATTATTACATACAGCCATATAATACTCATCCCCGCGTGTTAACATAGATTCTTGTAAAAAGCTAGCTGCACCATGTGCTATAACACCATCACGTTCCATTTCTCCTATTCTTAGACCACCATCGTTTGCTCTTCCACCAACTGTTTGATGGGTTAACATTTCAATGGGTCCTCTTGCTCTATAATTAATTTTATCTTTGACCATGTGCTTTAGTCTCATGTAATAGGTAGGACCTATAAAAATATTTGCCTGTAATTGTTCTCCAGTCATTCCATTATATAACAATTGATTACCGCTTGAATTATATCCATTTTGTGTCAATATTTTTCCAAATAATTCATGTTTTGAACCTTTATTAACGAATGCAGTACAATCACCATAACCACCTGTTTCTACACATGCCTTTCCCATAAGTGTTTCTACTAATTGACCGATTGTCATTCTGGATGGTAGCGCATGTGGATTTATAATAATGTCTGGACGAATACCATCATCTGTAAACGGCATATCTTCCTCAGGAATAACTAGACCAACTGTTCCCTTTTGACCACAACGACTACAGAACTTGTCACCTATTGCTGGAATTCTTTCCTCGCGAATTCTTACTTTTGCTAAACGAAAGCCTTCTTCATCTTCTGTCATAAATGTCTTATCTACAAATCCTAGTTGTCCTTTTTTGGGATAAACAGACGCATCTATACTCATATTTGGATCTGCCAAATTAGTCTTGACTTTGCCAATCACTACTTGCTTGTCATCCATTTCTGTATTTTCTTTTATAATACCATATTTATCCAAATTGCTATAATCGTAACCATATTTTTTTCCTTTCACAGTTGCCTCTTCAATGTTTTGAAAATGCGAATCAACTGTATTATCTCCCACTTTTGAACTCTCTTCCCTCGTCTCATACATATTGTAATAAGTAGTCCTGAACATACCGCGTTTTAATGAACCTTCATTGAATAATATGGAATCTTCTACATTATATCCACCATAAACCATGATAGCTACAATCACGTTTTCACCATAAGGGTGTTCCTCGTTATTAATATATTGAAGATAACGACTTTTTACTATAGGTAATTGACCATAATTTAATACTACACCCATTTTATCTATTCTTGTAAAGAAATTGGAACTGTAGAGTGAAACTGCTTGTTTTGCTTGCCCACAGAAAAACAAATCTCTAGGTAATTGATTATTTTCAGGAAACACAACTTGATTACCCATTACACCTAAAATTAAAGATGGATGTATTTCTACATGTGTATATGGTTTAGATTCATCATAATCATATTCATTAGATATTAAAGTAGACTCTTCTTCTGATGTATCCAAATAATCAATTATACCTTCTGTATTTTCCAATTTACTGAAATCATCTGTATCATACAAGTCTTCAATCTTGTATATTTTACATGTATTGACATCATAATTTTCATCCTTCTTTTTAGCAAAACCACTTATTAATTGAGACCACGTGAAACTATTATTGTTTAATTTTTCTAATACTTCCTTTCTTTTAAAACTCGGTTTGTGTTGTTCGTCTACATAAAATATCGGTCTACATAATCTTCCTGAATCTGTATAAATAGTCAATTCGTTCTTTTTTATATTCCAATTGACACTTGTATAAATTGGTAATAGACCATTTCTTTTGTATTTTTTTATTAATCGCAAGGTTTCCATAGGAGTTGTAATTACACCAATCCACCCACCATTTACAAATACTTTTGTTGAACTATACAAATATTTATTACTACACTCTTCCAATAATTTCATATTACATATACTTCGCATGAATTTCATCATAGGGTATCCTGAACAACCACTTGTAATATGAGTGGAAATAGCCATGTGCTTATGAAATCCTACATTTCCACCATCTGGTGTATCCACTGGATCAATTATACCCCACTGTGAACCATGTAATAAACGTGGCTTTACTACTTTCGCACTAGAATCCATTGGTAAATTGATTTTACGTAAATGAGAAATAAAGCTATTATAAGATAATCTATTCAAATCTTGTACTGCTCCTAATCGTTTTGTATGTTCTTGTGATCCCCAATCACCTTTAAATGCCCGTCTAAAACCGGTCTCTAAAACTCGCTCATTAAATATGCGTTCATAATTATTGGTTATCAAATCCTTAAATGATTCATTTTGATAAATAGTCTTGGATTTCTTCAAGTTATATTCACTATCTAATCTCAACTTGATATTATCTTGTTGTAATTTAAAATACTCTTTGAATAAATCATATAATAACATACCTGGAACTTCTACACGTTTGAACTTGAAACTATCTCTATCTGTAGGTGCCTCCATTTTGGTAAAAACCATCAATAAACTTTTTACAATATAACCCAAATAATAGGCTTTTTGTTGAAAATTCAATTCACCAATATTTGGTAAAAAATAATTCATCAAAATGTCCATAACATGATTTGTTGTGTGACCTTTTGTAAAGGTTTTAATGTATTCTAAAGCGGTTTCTTGTGTAAATATTTTTCCAGCATCATGAACAGATGGAATAAATAAATCTATTAATGAACTATTTGCATCCAAATCCAACAAACAATATTCAATGATTTCTTTATCTGATATAACACCTAGAGCCCTAAATACAATAAATAAAGGTATTGGTTTTCTCACATTAGGAATGTTGACTACGATTTGATTGTTAGAATACACGGTTGTAGGGGCTACAATTCGAACAGATAATGTTCTTTCTGGCTTGGAAGCGTCTTCAGATACAGTTCTTATATCAGCACCATGACTGTAAATATCATTGTAATTTTCTCGAATATAAAGCATATTGTCTGCGAATTTTTCCTGACTAATGATTACTTTTTCTTTTCCATCAATGATAAAATAGCCTCCATAATCATTGCGACATTCTCCCATATTGTATCGCACCTCGCGATTAAGACCATTTAATATACATAAATCTGATTGAATCATGATAGGAAATCTTCCTAAAAAGAGTTTTTCATAGGTAATACTAGATTCTTGATATTTTCCATCGGCATCCATTATTTTGAAATCTACGTCCAAATCATAATGAATTGCGATTCCATATGTCATATTTCGTAATCTGGCTTCATTTGGATACATAAAGTGCTCACGATTATCGTCATAAATTACCGGTTTACCATAATATATTTTTGAACCATCCTTTCCACCTAAATATAATTCACAACGATATTTAAATTCTTTTGAATCAGGGTCCTGTTCTTTTTGAAGAATTACAGGGTTTCTCTCTTTGAATATACTTTTCATACCTGTCCTGAAGAAGTCGTTGTATGCGTCAATATGATGTTTCACCAATACTTGCGGATTATCGTAAAAGAATTTTTCAATAATATTCCATGTAGCATTATTATATTTTATGCTCATATGTATTATAATATATCATGAGTATATATTTTTAATGTATTTTTTTACATATTGTTTTCTTCTTCAAATCTTCATGTTTTTTATTTTATGTTGTTTTGTTTTATATCGTATAAAATTATTATACTGTATAAAATTTACATACTACTATTACAGTGTCTACCTAAATGGTTCGGGTGAGAAAGTTTGTTTCTGTTCTTGTTCTACAACAACTGTAGAATTTTGCTTTACCATAAACAAACCCAGTAAAACAAAGTAAAATAAAAGAGGTAACAATAATAAAAACCAAGATATACTTTTGTATCCATTTTTACATAATGAATCTAATATAATGGTCACAATGAATAAATAGGCTAATTTCACAATGTATATGAAAAATAAACTTTCTACAGGACATTTATATTCTCCCATACAAAGTGTAGAAACACTATTACGATTTGAAAATATCATCATAAACAGTGTTGATATACTTATCAAAAAATATACCATGGCTGGCGTACATAGTTTCTTAATCTGGTTCAACATGATTATGATATAAACCTAGAAAATATTATTATTGATATACATATTCAATCAAATCGCATTTTGTATACATTTCATTAAAGTCCAGCTACGTTTTTATTCGCATTCATATATATTTCTTCTATGTTTGGAGGACTTCCACTTGTTGCGATTGTATTATTTCCACCTGTACTAGCAATTGGTTGTACAGTAGGATAAGGATTTTGACTAATTGGTTGTTGTTTACCAATTAAATTAAAATATCCACCATTTATCCCGTCTTGAACACCTCTTCCTAAATTAACAATTTCTTGAAAAAATCCTCCTTTTTGACGACTGTTTCTACTGACATGTCTTCTTCTTCCACCATTCATTGGAGGATTTATTATAGGATCGTCGCTAGTTGAACGTGCTAAATCAATTCCACCTACAACAATTCCATTAGGACTTACAGCAAAATGATTAGACATTACGTTTCCATCGGTATTTGTTCCATGATTTGCTGCTACACCTGGCCAAGTTGCTTCATCTCCACCTTGCCAGGCGTAACCAACTGGTCCAGAAGCAGGACTAGAAATCATACCACCTTTCATGTTTTTACTACAACTACATCCGCATTTTCTCCCGCAACCACAACCATTACCACAATTTCTACCACAACCACATTCACACATTTGTTGTTTTTTATTTTTTTTACCACCATGTAACCCTGATGACAAATTATGTAATGCTCTATGATGATGACGACTAACGTATCTTTTATGGGCAGTAGAAAAATTTTTAAGAGATACACGTTTTATATTTTTACGCATTGAACTCTTTTTTTTGAAAGTCTTTTTCATTTTATGTTTTTTATGTTTTTTATTTTGATTATTGTTTCTTTTGGAACCTGTTCTTTTTACTGATTTTTTTACTGATTTTTTATTAGAGGTTTTTCTTTTCATAGATTTTGCCATACTATATAATATATATGTAGAAATTATTCTATAGAATTATTCTATGTCTACGTGTGTTAATAAATGTCTTCGACAACACAATTTATTTAGCCCTAGCTTGTCTAAAGTCTCTCCTTCAGGGGTCTTATCAGTATGGTCCTCCGTTAAATAAACTACCTTGTCTACTTCCATACCTCTAGCCATCTTTATTTTTCGCACCTCCTTTTGGTAATATTCATATTTATTACCAACCACTTTACCACATGTGAAACATTTTACTGGAATAATCATCTTGAATTATATATATATTATTAAATTATATATAAATCAATTTTTTATGAAATGTAAATTAGAAATTATTGTTGTTATTGTTGTTATTCACATTGCCCAAAACAATTGTTTCTAAATTCATAATAATCTATATTTTTTGTCTTTCCATTATCATGACGTTTAAATGTTGGTCCATTTATATCTCCGCTATGACATTGTTCTTTACCTTCCATTTTAGCATATACACAACATGATGTCGCTAAACAATTGTTTTTTGTTAATTTACTACAACTGGTTTGTAATTTATTTCTATCACCTTCGTGTGTCTTACAAAAACTCGATTGTATACTAGAGTTATTACTATCTTTACCATTTTCAAATGCTTCTATTTCTACCACCTTTTCTACACGCGTATTTCGTACAGAATTTAATTTAAATTCGATTATGGCGAAATATACGATTAATCCTATGATAATAATAGATACAGATATTATATGTGGACCATAAGTTTTCCATATTGAATCTCCTGAATATTCGCTCATTGTATACAATAAGTCTATATAAAATCTATATTTCTATATTTCTATATTTCTATATTTCTATATTTCTATATTTCTATATTTCTGTAATTTCAATTCCTATACTCGTCTTCACCTTTTTGTGTTGTTTTTTTGATTTATGAATATTTTGGTGACAAGATTCACATAGTGTCAACAGATTTGCTGAATGATTTTTATGGAATGTTTTAATCATATTGTTTTTATCCGCTTGCTCTTGGTGCTGTAAATGATGAACTTCGGTTCCCATTTTATTATTACATAATTCACAATTTCCCATAATTTTTTTACTATTGAAATGCGATGTCTTTTTACTCAATATTCCCTCTTCTTCTTTTTTATATTTTCGACGGATTTGATAGGCATTTTCTAAAAATTCTTCTGGTAAATGAAGTGATTTACATACTTCTAGTCCATACATACTTTCACCTGGACCATCTTTCAATTTTCGATCATATATCAATTTGTCCTTTTCCTTATTATAAGAAACAGTTAAATGCTTAATATCAATTCGTTCCATCTTTTCAATTTCTTCAAAATTGACAATTTCATGTAAATGTGTCGCAAAAATAGCACTCGTCTCTTTTTTATGTAACATTTCTAATCCTGAAACAAAAATACTGACTGCTGAATCATGTTCTGTACCTGAACATAACTCGTCTCCCAATATAAGACTATTTTTATCCGCCATATTTAAAATCACCCTTAATTCAGACATTTCCACGGCAAATGTAGAGAGACCTTTGAATAAATTGTCATTTCCCAATATTCTTGTAAATATACCACTATAAGGTACAAATTCAAACTCACTACACGCTACATACAGTCCGGCTTGTGCCATTATCAAATTTATACCTAACGCTCGTATAATACTCGTTTTTCCTACTGCATTAGTGCCATACAATAAGGTTAAATCATTATCTGTTCCAATGGTCACATCATTTGTCACATATAGCTCTTCACTGTTTAACTGTTCTATCAATGGATGACGCAATTCTTTTGCTATAATATATGATTTCTCTTCGGTTTTTATAGTTGGTTTGTGATAATTGTATTTCGTAGCAATATAACACATGTTTTGTAACTGGTCTAGAGAAGAACAAAATTGAATAATATTCAAAAATTCCGTTTCATAATTTTGTAAATCATTTATAAATTGATTGTATATTATGGTTATTAAATCCTTCATCTTTTGTTTGGATTGAACAATATCATTACATAGCCGGATAGTACATTCATTTGACAAATTTACATTTGAACTTGTAGCTACACTTGAATGAATAACAGGACTAAAATCAAATTGTTCTTGATTATTCTCATTGTTTGTAAATTCTAATTTCACCTGATGGTCATTTGTTCCTATTTGTTGAATTAATAGCTTACTTCTTCTACTTGTACATTGAAGATTAATTCCTGACTTGTCAGTTTCGTGTACTTTTACAAATTCAGTTTTACTCTGTTTCTCTTTTTTCGCGATTAATGTGTCATAATAAGCACGTATTGATTCCAATTGACGAATGCTATTCTCTCGCTTATCAATATATGTATCTAGTTCGACGTTCATACCACGTTTAATAAAATTAGTGTCAAACTCTAATGTCGTAACATCTTTACATTTCTCCATGATAAATGTCTCTTGAAATACTTGTTGAAATTCATTACATATATTATCTATATTCAATGTTGTATGAATATTGGTACTGATACTGGTACTAACATTGCTTCCCATATCACCTTGTAAATAATTTGTAATCGTTCTATCATCAACTAGTCCGGAGAATATTTTACTTATCGTAGAGAGATTGTCATAAAAACAAAATAAATTATAGGGTGTAATTTTCTTCAAATAGATTTGCCTATTTAATTTCTCAATATCTTTGATGTTTTTTAATTCATGCCTCCATTCATGCCAATAGTCGGTCTTGTTTGAGTTATCCGTTTCTACGTTTAAAAGATATTCAGTTATCTCGTATTTTCCCTCTAATTTCTCTCTACAAGTTGTTGGATTCACTATATTATGTTTGAAAGTTCTCTTACCCATTGTTGTAATACAATTGTTCAAGAGATTACTTACAGATGATAATTTACCATGATAATGATTATCGTCTATAATATTTAATTGCTGTAAACTATGATTTGCTAGCAACATGCGGTCGGTTTTGTTTTCAATAACTGGTTCTTGAATCTTATTTACTAAATTAGGATTATGTTCAAATACAAAGTTCAATAGATAGACAAAACTTTGAATAGCGTAAACATGTTCATGACCACTATGTAAGATTGATGCTGATATGTTTGGAGAGAAAAAACGATTAATTGTTTCTTGTTGATAGGTCTGTTTTTCGGCATTTTTTATCCTTTTATCCTCTGTATTCAGTCGATGAATTTTTTTACTTTCTATTTGAACATAATTAATAATGTCATTCACTTTGTTTTCTTCCATATTTGATATTAAAATGGTTTCACTAGGACAATATGTGCTTATAAATCTCTCTAATTCGTCATATGTCGTAGGATTATGTACGTTTTCAGTTACCACTTCGAAAAAATTGGTTTTCCCTGTGAATATATCCATATTTGACATTCCAATTATAATATTCCCGTATTTATTTAACTTATTTCTCTCTTTCCTATGAATCCATATACAAGATAGATTATTAGATATCTCGTCATTATTATTTACTGAAAAAAAGGTTCCAGGAGAGAAAATACCAGTTAAACTACGTGTCGTATTGGCTACCGGTGCGTCTTGACTATATACTACCGCAGTGTAGCCATTCTTTTGTATTTTCTCCACATATTTATCAATAATATAGTCGCGAAATCCCAACATTAATGTTGTTTCATTCTTATTCGCTGAAGCCAATTCGGTAAACCGTTTTAAGTCAAGGACTTGTTCCTCTACAATTTCCTTCGTTTTCGCATCTACCTCTGTATACACCTCATAAAAGGCGCCTACCTGAAAAAGTAGAATGGTTTTTTCACCGTATTTCTCTCTGTACTCCTTACTTAAACTAAAATATTCTTTTAACATTGCCATCCTACAATAACTAATAAATATAAATGATTTATGTTTATATTTATTTACTTACACATTTGAACCAAAGTTAAATTCATTTTATTTTATTTACCACATTATAATGAGTCATACATTTTTTTACAAGCATTCAAATCATTATTCATGAGAGCATCATTCAACTCCTTGTAAATTTTATTCTTCTCAGCAGTTGTGTATTCTCCATTACAAATCTTTGCCATGATATTATTTGGATGTAATGTCTCGCATATCAAATTATTAATCATCATCTTATCATGTTTTTCCATCAATACATTGTATAAGGTTTCTCCATGATACTTTATTCTATAAACACCTTCGCATTTATCTACTAGATCCTCACTACGTATCATCTTTCCTTTGTACAATATTTCATGATCTCTACTTATCTCTGTTCTTCTTGAGGGAACATTTGGAACTAGAGCATCCTTTTCAATTCTTATTATGTATTTAAACTTTGGACTGGTTTCTGTGATTGCTACTATTCTTTTTCCACGTATCTTATGAACATCTGGATTCAACATCTCAATAGCTACTTCTCCCTTGTTTGTTTTTACAAGCGTTCCTGCGGGAAAACATATAGGTACCGCTGGACCAGCTGATCCACCTGAACCAGATCCTGTATTTTCACCAACTACACTACCTAAGAAATATTTAAAACCATCATACGAACTTGTATATCCTTCTTGGTATAATATTTGATCAACCGCACCATTGTTCGTGAAATCTTCGTATATATTGTATTGTCCATTACTATTTCTTACAAATTGGATATCTCCATTTGGTGTGATTAAACGAATCTCATCATTTGCCTCTTCCATATATAAATATAATCCCTCGGCTTGATCTAAAGTTCCAATGTCAAATGTTGTTACATGATTACTTAATCCACTTTGATTACTACTATTAAGTATTTTAATATTTGTTGATGTCAACGAACTAGATGAACCAAGTAGGTGGTCTTTACTCATTAACACTTTTTTTCCACTACCAATACCATTCAAGAAAACTTTATTGTTTGTATAGAATTCCTTCATAAATAGTTTGCGAGATTTACGATTTTCTGTTTCATCGGTACCATTTGTTAATATGGTAGGATATGTTGTTCCTGTAAGGTCTATGGTTATAATATCGTTAACAATATCTGCTCCTGTTAGAATAGGAACAATACTCTTGATATTATTTTCTTTTATTTGGACTGGAGTTAATGTTGAAATTGTACCATTGTCTATATCAAATGCCGATGAAACATTTACAATGTATGCTGAACCTGGTTGTAATGTTATATCACCATTAGTGTATTGTGCCGATTGGTTGGTTTGAGGACCCGTTATTGCTGCACCAGACGGTGTAAATAAACTACGCAAATAACTCCAAAAAGTATCGGTTACTGTACCACCATTTTTCACAGTGTCCAATAATGCTGATGCGTCACTAGATGCTGCGAAAGGCCATGAAATAAAATTAAATCCAGTAGTTAAGTCCGTTTTTAAATACGTGAATTCACTACCGGTGATTGTCCAGTTAACTGTTCCTGAAGCTCCAGCAAATAATACCTTTACATAATATCCAGAATCATAATTGATATCTTCGTCTGTTGACGGACTCCAAACACCTGATTCATATGAAAATTGATTATATGCTTGGTCAAATATGATTAGTTTACTATAACCAGTAGGTATTGAACCAAATAATGTTTGAATTGTCGTTTTTGAAGTATCCAAACTGTAAAATGAAATTAGATTCCATTGTCCATGTGTAAATGTAAATGTTTGACTATTCGCATCACCTAATTGTATATCTGTATTTGATGATTGACTCGAGTAAGTTACAAATGACGGTTGCGATAACAATGTAAATATTTGAGAATAAGAAGCCAGTTGTAATGAAGAACCACCGCCCGAAACAGACGGATTAGATTCATTTGAAGCTCCTCCATATTTTCCAGAATAACTAGCAATACCTGTCTGTTCATTTACGTAATAGGTAACGTCATAATATTGCTCATCACCTTGGTCAATTGTAGCACTAGTTCCGTTTGTCACAGTAGTAGTTGTATATTCACCATATTTGTATATTTTATATTTTTTATCTGCTACGGTTACTATAACTGATGTGTAAGAACCAGCTGTTGCTCCACCATCAATACGTGTCACATCACCTGTATTTGAAGTTAATGTGTTACCATTACCATCCAATTTTGTATATGATGAAATATACAATGGTTCTATCTGTTTTGTAGATTGTCTCCATACTTGTAAATAGGGAGAAGCTGTAGTCATTCCATCACCACCTACTATATCTTGTGAGCAAGTTAATTTCTTGGTCACATCAGCACCATTCCAAACATAAATATCCAAACACTTCTTTGTAGAACCATCAAATATGGCAATACAGTCACCGTTATTTATAGTATTACTATTGGTGTTATCTAAATAATAAATAGTTGGCGCATTTGCATTGACTGAATTATTTCTCCATTCTGGTACATAATAGGACGGAATATTATTACTTCCAGTCGGGTCATATGTTGGTAAGGACCATTCTAGATTACTACTTAATGCGGTCGATGTGCGAACAACTGGCTCAAATTTTGTTATTTTATCAGCTATTACGCTAACCGTACTAAGAATCTTAGGTGTACTATTAATACATTGTTGCCAATCATCTGTGTCGCTATGTATTTGATTCATATTTGTATAACTTAATGCTGTAAAGGTAAAGCTAGTGTTGGGCATTAAACTGGTATAATTATAGGATTGTGTTGTAGAAGCTCCAGGAGAACTATCGTTTGGTGAATTTACTAACCGAATATTGTTACTTTGTATTTCTCTATCCAATGAATAATATATTGGCTCGTCAGTTGAACCTGGAACATGTGACCAACTCATATTAATATTATTAATACCGCTACTAGTTAATGTTATAGTAGGCTCTCCTGCTAGTAGAGGAGCGCTTGTTTTCCCTTGAATATATGTGTCGGAAAATACTTTGTTGTAGTTATTAACGTCGACAACAGTAGACGCGTACTGTAAATCACCATTATCCTGTGAAAAAACACCATCACGATTGTAGGCAATCACTCGATAAGCATATATGGCATTATCATACAATGGAACGTTATGTTCATATGTAGTAGTCTGTATATTTGCTATTTCAGTTAAAACGGTAGTTTCATCTTCCAATGTTGGTTGTGTAAAAGATGTTTCCATTAGATTTTCGTAATGCTCTAGCCCACCCACTCTTAATTGATATACTTTATAACCAGTTACCCATGGATCAGCATTTGACCAACTTAAACTCATTCTATTTTGTCCAGGCGTAATTGAAAGATTTATCGTCGGTTCAGGGATCGGTGCAGGTGCTATTCCCAATGCCTTCACATATTGGGTGATTCCAGATGACGAATACTTATTATTAACAGAATCAACTGCGACTATATGGAAGAATAATTCATCGTCATCTTGAATAGACGTCTTTGCGTTATTTTTCCACGATTTGGAAACATATACCTTGTTTGCATTATTCATAACATTGATGCGACTGATAGTCTCCAATAACATTTGCTTTTCATATATGTGATAATCCGTTGGATTTGTAGAGTCATTATAAGTAAAATCCGTAAGTTCCAATGTAATCCAATCTGCTTCATTGCCCAAGGTATTTCCAAAACTATCTTGGTCTAATGTTTTTGGATCTTGAACTGGATTTTGTTGAGCAGTTGATGTAAACACAACGGATGGCTCATTCACACCTAGATTTGATACTGTAACACTGGTTTCCTCATCGTAATCGGAATATAACGAACTAGCCTTTGTTCTTACTTGAACAGTATAATCTTTACTTGGTAAAAGATTCGTTATAGAATACGTTTTAACATTACTATCATATACCACATCTGGTACAGTTATTTTTTTAATTGTCGCATTAAATATTCCATTTGTTAGATCTTGTGCTGAAACTTCATAACTATTTCGCTTAACTTGATACGATAATATTGACGCAGAACCTGTATATGTCTTGTCTGTCCATGATAAATCAATACTAGGGGAAGTGATGTTATTTTGTTGTATCATATTGAGTGGTATAGCTGGATTAGTGGTAATGATTGTTTCAACGATATCAATATCACCAGTAATCACATTCTTACCACTAATTTTATATTTATATGATGCATTAAACCATAAACCCCAATAATCATCTAATGTATGTTGGCTAGTAGTCGTTTCTATGTTTGTATTTAATATGGTTACATTGTCTAATCCATCGTTTCCTGAAGCATCTTGTCTACTTCTATCTATTTTATCAATCATTACAAAACTATCATTATATGTATCATTCAATTCAGTATCATTGACTCGCTTATAAATATAATTCATTCCTGAATTAACATTCCATTGAAATTGTATTTTTGATCCATTGTCTTGAGTTATAACAGGTTGTCTAGATAAATTCATTTGAATTCCTAGGTTAGGCAAAGAAGCTCCTATTTTCTGTGAAGCAGCGCCTCCAGTAAAATTCATATTGTTTGAAACGTATGGTTTCAATATATATTTTCCTTTGACAACGTCACTGTCAGTTAAAGAATTATTATCAATTACAATAAATAAATGTGGTTCGCTTCCTTTTGTGTATCCGTCCTTTGTCGGTGTTGTTGAATCATCTTCACTTGTCGGGAAGAATATATTTGCGCTTTCACCACTATCTTTTGCTGGTTGATATGAAGATTTATCACCAATACCTGAATAGGTAATAGTAGATAAATTGTCAGTACCGGATTGACTACCTACACAATAATATGTATTACTACTTTTATCAAAGATATACATTTGTTCTATTTTGATACCTGAAGAACCCCAATCATTCGTATTAAAGCTAAGACCATTTTGACTCGATGATATATAATAGGTATTTGCGTTAAATGCGTCACCAGACCATATATTAGTAAAAGTATTATTGCCAAATTTATAATCTGTTAAATCACTCGCATTATAGCTATTATTTGTTATAAATGTTGTGTAATCATTTGGTATTATATTAAATATATCTGCGTCTGGATTAGCTTCAGGTTCTGGTTCTGGTTCTGGTTCTGGTTCAGGCTCAGGCTCAGGCTCTGGTTCAGGTTCTGGTTCTGGCTCTGGCTCAGGTTCTGGCTCAGGCTCAGGTTCAGGTTCAGGTTCTGGTTCTGGTTCAGGTTCTGGTTCTGGCTCTGGCTCTGGCTCAGGCTCAGGCTCAGGCTCAGGTTCTGGCTCAGGTTCTGGCTCAGGTTCTGGTTCAGGCTCAGGCTCTGGTTCTGGTTCTGGTTCTGGTTCAGGTTCTGGTTCTGGTTCAGGTTCTGGTTCTGGTTCTGGTTCTGGCTCTGGTTCAGGTTCTGGTTCTGGCTCAGGCTCGGGTTC
>Ga0222650_1000282_pt1 | contig 42591 bp, 34 predicted proteins | sample AntAcemetagen367_FD_179820 | JGI IMG/M metagenome (GOLD analysis project Ga0222650, IMG submission 179820) | Saline water microbial communities from Ace Lake, Antarctica - #367 | ecosystem: Environmental > Aquatic > Non-marine Saline and Alkaline > Saline | place: Antarctica: Ace Lake... | reverse complement strand
CCCCCCCCCTCATACCGCCCTTATAATTGAGTCGGTTTTCGCGGCTTTGCAGATAACGCCAACACTGCCAAACTGCGCATTCCCATCGGTCACGTCATCGAGCCGGCGCCTAACGAGGCAGCGTCTTCGCCATCATGAAAATGGCGAGACGACTCTCGACAGTTACGAGACTGCAGCCAGGCAGGCTGCCCTCTTCAACGGGATCGTCGCCCTCTTCGCCCTCGTCGCCGGGGGACGTGACAGCGTGGCCTAGAACGCACGCACAAAGGTTCCATCAGAAAAGTTCCACCTCTTCGGATGCGGATTGAGAAAGACCCGCAACAGACCTGCCTCATCCATCTTGAACGAAACATCGCCGACAGGTCGCCCCGAAAGGATTGATCCGAAAGTCAGAGGCTCTCTCGCTGCTTCCGTGAGGCTGAAGGGAGAGAAATCGGAGGGGGAAGCGTTCGAGGATCTACGGGAGTTTATCACCGACCGCACCACTGCTACCCTCGCGCGATGTGACAGCCGCGGGGAAGCCCTCGCAGTCCATCGGCTCAATCTGCGAGGAACACTGAATGAGACGCTGCTGAGCACGAATGCGATTGAGAACGTGACGCGCAACGGAAGAGATACCAACCGGGAACGTGAAGCGCTGGACTGCTTCTGGGACGAGAGTGGCTTCACGCCGTATCAAGGAGACATCACGGAGACCTCTCGCCTCTGCGGGAGGCCCTCAGGAGTCCCCGCTCATCCGTCGACTCTGCTCCGGCCATGTTGCTGCGCTCCGAGGCCTCCGCAGCCTCCGCAGCCTCCGCAGCCTCTGCAGCCTCTGCGGATGAGCACGGCGAAACCACTGGCAACACCAATCCTAACTAGACAATAAATACCGCGATCAACGTCACCTTGTTTTCACGCTCTGAGGGACATCCCCGGTGAAATGGCTGAGTCGGATCTTTTAAAAGGCAAGAAGTGAGAGAGGGCCGATGCAGCGGGGGCACGCCCCGTGATCATCGTGACGACTTCAGAACGAAACGCTGGGAAAGATCAGCCCGGCACGCCTCCTGCTTTCGCGAAGCGCTTCCTTCCGAGCCCTAGATGATTTTATTCCGCGACTCTCACTGTTTAGAGGGTACTACCTGTCAAACTGAGCGTCAAAAACGATGTTCGATGCGGGAAAGTCGATTTGCTTAACAAACGCAGCTGATTCGCTACCTCCGGCAATGCGATCCATTCCACCGTCCTCCCACTCAACCGAAAGCGGACCCGTGTATTCGATGTCGTTTAACGCACGAATAATGCGCTCAAAATCGATCCTGCCGCGCCCCACTGACTTAAAGTCCCAGAACCGCTTTCGATTATGAAAGTCAACATGCCCACCGAAAACGCCCGCATCGACCGGATGATCGGACCAGCTCACATCCTTCATGTGCACATGATTAATACGATCAGAGAAGCGATAAATGAACTCCACATAATCAACCCCCTGATACCCCAAATGACTTGGATCGTAATTGAAGCCAAAAGCCGGATGATGATCAATCGCCTCTAGAGCCGTCTCCGCAGACGAGATATCAAATGCAATTTCCGTCGGGTGCACCTCGAGGCCATATTTAATCCCGTTCTCCTGAAACACATCCATGATAGGCCCAAACCTATCGGCAAAATCTTTAAATCCGCCTTCAATCTGACCTGGAAGAACCGGGGGGAAAGAGTAAATGAGATGCCAAATGGAAGAACCTGTAAATCCGTTTACCACCTTCACTCCGAATTCTTTGGCCGCTATCGCCGTCTTCTTAAGCTCCTCTGCCGCACGTTGCCGCACTCCTTCAGGATCTCCGTCGCCCCAGATATAATCAGGAACAATCTGTTGATGGCGACCATCAATGCGGTCACAGACCGCTTGCCCGATCAGGTGTGTTGAGATGGCGTGACATTGCATGCCGTGCTTGTCCAGTAACTCACGTTTTGCGGCGCAATAGGCAGCATCAGCCTTATCCACTTCAAAATGGTCGCCCCAGCAAGCAAGTTCTACCCCGTCGTAGCCCATTTCTTTGGCCTTTACGATAACAGTCTCGCAGTCAAGATCGGCCCATTGGCCAGTAAAGAGAGTAACAGGTCTTCCCATAGTAAATTTAGATGTAATTAGAGTTCAACTTAGTAGATGCCGACAATAACCAGCACCAGAGCACTCAAGCAAGAAAGAATTCAGATTCAAAGTAGCGAATTTTGAATCGGGATCCCTCGCGCCACTAGCCGAAAAGCTTTCGCCACACAAAAATACCCCGATGGTAAAGTCGGGGCACTCGAGAAAGGGAGTCTTAAAATGATCTACCCTCTTGCCGTTAACCACCTATTATTAAAATGTGGCCGTCGCGCCAATATGGAAACGACCACTCTCGTCAATTCCCACCAGGTTATCAGCCATGACCGGGTAACCGTAGTCAGCCCGGAACTTGAACCAATCGCTGTAGTTCCAGCGAAGACCCACACCAACCGAACCAAGCTGGCGACTCGAAGGCTCAAAGGGAAGAAGATCTTCATTCCCTAAATTCGCGGCATCAAAGAAACTGAGGAAACGGAGACTATCGGACTCATTCTCCCAGTCGAAGATACGTCCGAATGAAAGCTCGGGGGCATAGAGCTCCACCGTAGTCCAAAAACCGTGGTCCCCGCTTGCGACTCGCTGATCAAAACCTCGAACTGTGTCATAACCACCTGCTCCAAGCTGCTCAGACGGTTGCAGGTTCCCATTCGATGCCTGTCCCTGCATTTTGAAACGCATTGACCAGTCCTCACGGAGGCGACGCTGATGCTCAATACTTGCGATCGTGTAAAAATACTCCGAGTCAGATAGGGCGCGTGACTGTCGGAAGCGAGCATCTGAGTTCTGGGTATTAAAATCTCCCGGTGACCACACTCCACGAATATCAAACTGAGTCACGCCCCGACTATGCTGGATTGTCTCCTTATACCCAAGGCTGAACTGAAAGAGCTCCACTCGGGTGTCGCTGAGGTTCTGAACCAGAGGAATGAAAGCGGAAACAAATTCAAGGTTATTACTGTTAGACTTCCAATCGAACCCAAAATCCATCTCACGTGAGCGATTCGTCTTCCCTTCAAGCGGAATGCCATATCGGCCACTCAGCTGAATGTTATCGCCGCTGGAGTTTAAATTACCGATCCCTGGAATCGGGATGGCAGCCGACTCGATATCAACATAAGAGGCCAGAACGGTAACCCAGTGACGCCAAGGCAGCGACTGAGTATAAACAAGTGAGTTAGCGCGGACATGCTCGAAGTCAAAGTCGGAGGTGAACTGGTAGCTCAAGCTGCGACTCGGTCCGAAAACATTACCGAAGTTAAATCCAGTAATGAACCGATCCTCTCCGAGAAACGAAGTTCCCGAATCTTCGTAACCCGTGTAAAACCAGTTAGCTTTGCTCTCGTAACTCTTGAGGATAATATCAGTGCTTCCAAACTCGTAACCGGGAGCATAAACCATATCGATCTTGCGATACGGACTGCGGTTCACCCATGAAAGATCTCTGAGCACTTCAGAAGCACGAATCACTTCACCTTTCTGCACCCGCATTTCGCTGCGAATAAAGCGCTCGGTGTCAGCGTCAACGCCTTCGACGCGAACTCGTGCGAGTTCCGATTCAATGACGACCAACTGAACCACACCTGAAGTAATATCCTGCTCAGGGAGAAGAACGTCGACAACGGGCCGGTCTCCATCGCGGTAGGCAACCACCACTTCCTTCACCATCTGGTCGAGAGAGGAAAGTGAGACAGGTTTGCCGATGTAATTCTGAAGAACCAAACCAACCTGACGGGGGAATTCATCGAAATCGTGCCAGATACCTTCAACACCCGGCCAGCCATCAGGACGAACATCTCCAGGACGTGGCAGAAGCACGACCCCTAAAAGCTGATTCACGAGATACTCATCGGTACTGGGCTCATTGGAAATTCCACCCTCGTCAACGGCACGCTCAAGATTGAACCGCCCTAGCTTATCTACCTCAATTGGTCCCTCTCCGCCTCCAGTCTCGAGAACAGTCTGCGTCTCATAAACTTGATTCTGCGTTGCTGGCGGCAGAACATCCATGAGGATCTCCGTGCCATATTGGTCAGTAACCGTTTGCTGGGCCGTCGCTGAGGACGCCAACAACGAGATCGTTACTGCGGTAATTCCGGTATAAAGGCTTTTGATTCTCATCATTCTAAAAGGGGAGCGAATTCACGCACTACCCTGAAGGTATTCGGTTAACACACGTTAACATGCTTGAAAAAGGATTTCTTAAGAAAATCTCGATCTTTTCCACTCGTGAGGTGATGCTAAAGAGGTATCGCACAAGAATGGAAGATAAAAATACGATTTATTTGATCGATACTCACGCGCACCTCAACTCCTCCCGATTCGGGGGAAATGTCGCAGAGTTGTTGAGAAATGCACGCGAGAGTAATGTAGGAAGAATCCTCTCGATTGCTTGCGACATTGAAGACTCCGAGGCAAATCTGGCCCTCGCAGGAGAATTTGAAGAAGTGATTCCAACAGTGGGGATTCACCCCCTCTACGTCGACGCGTTGACGCCGCTTCAGTGGCTCGATCCGCTCCGCAAACTAGCCGGTCGCCCCGAGGTCGCCGCGATCGGAGAGATTGGCCTCGACTACTTCCATCCGCCTCCGGATGGCTCGACGGAGGCAGAATCGCGAGCTATTCAGCGTGAAGTATTCGAAACACAACTTCAACTGGCGATCGAACTCGACCTTCCCGTCGTCATACACCAACGGGAAAGTGCTGAAGATGTCATGGCCGTATTACTCAATTTCCCGGGCATCAAAGCGGTCTTACATTGCTTTAACGGGACTCACGAACAGGCAGGGAGGGCGATTGAGGCCGGCTTTTACCTCTCATTCACCGGAATTCTCACTTTTCCCAGTGCCGGCGATGTCAGAGAAGTCGCTGCGGCAGCCCCACTCGATCGTATCATGGTGGAAACAGACAGCCCCTATCTCGCGCCTGTCCCCTTCAGAGGAAAACAATGCGAGCCGCACATGGTGGCTCATACAGCTCGCCAGCTCGGAGAACTCCACGGGCTGAGTCTTCCGGAAATCACCAAAATCACGACTGAGAATGCATTCCGATTTTTCAGGATGGGAGAGTTACCATAATTTTGCCCGTTTCGACGTCGCCCCCGCCCCCCTCTTGCCATGGCGGCTCTTCTGAACGATTCACGAAAATCCCCCCTACCCGAATCGCAAAGGCTTGCTGAAGGAAACGCATTGATCCGAGAGACGCGGGGTTCTCCCGCTTCGACCGCGATGTCCCGAAGGAAGCCCCATTCTTCAACGACGCTCCCGGATGAGCATACCTAGTTCTTACTCAATCAGGAGAGAGGTAAGCAACGAAGGCAGGGAAACGTCAGCGGATCTCGAGCCTTTTCTCTCGATAGCCCTCAACCGACGATTGCACAGCGATTCGGTTTTTGGGAGGAACCCGAATAAGATTTCACGTCTTTGCAAACTGCATCAGTTCCTCTTCGGAAATGATACGGACACCGAGTGATTCAGCTTTGTCGCGCTTTGACCCGCCGCCTTCTCCTGAGAGCAAAAAATCAGTATTTTTGCTGATCGAACCGCTCACCTTGCCACCCAGCATTGCGATGCGTTCTTTGATCTCGTTCCGCGGAGCAGAAAGCGCCCCCGTGATCACAATCGTCTTACCTGCAAGCGGATTGCGCTCGCTTCCCTCCCCGTCTCCTCCGGGCGCAATCGGCAGGTAGTTCACAGACTCGGGGTCTATCCCGAAGAACTTCAGTCGAGATCGCAACTCCACGCCTTCGCTACTCTCGAGATAATCTTTCATCGCTCCGGCCACGCTTGGGCCCACTTCGCCTGCGATCTGATAGTCACTGAGCTGCTCGTTGTCCTCCTTGCGCTGTCCGGTTTTCATCTCACTGAGAACCGGTAGAATTTGAGAACTCGCGAGTTCGTCAAAATTTCGATGAAGTCGGGCCAGCTCCCGAGCCGCTGACTCCCCTACCTGAGGAATCCCCAAAGCATAGATCCAGCGATGCAGCGGTGCCCTTCGAGCGCGTTCCGCCGTTGTCACCAATTTGGTGCCATTCTTTGACCCAAACATACGGGGGGCCTCATCCGTGCCCAGATTCAATTCCGCCAGATCATCGACTTTCAGCGCAAAGAGATCGAGCGGAGAACTCACAAGCCCGCGCTCGACCAGCTTCTCCGCGACGATGCTGCCCACGGCATCGATATCGAGAGCCTTCCGGCTCACAAACTGTTTGAGCCGGTTCGCGGTCTTTGCGGGGCAACTGAAATTAACGCACTTCCAGGCAACAAACCCTTCCGCTTTTTCGATAGCACTGCCACAACTTGGGCAACTCCCATTCACGAATTCGAAAAGGTCGAACTTCTCCGTGCCGGGCGGACGCTTTTCAAGAATCACTCGCACAACCGCAGGAATAATCTCGCCGGCCTTCTCTATCAAAACCGTATCGCCGATGCGGACGTCTTTCCGATCGATTTCATCCTGATTATGCAAAGTGGCACGACTCACCGTAGTCCCTGAAACGAGCACAGGATCGAGCTCCGCGACCGGCGTGAGTTTTCCGGTTCTGCCTACCTGCACTGTCACCGCACGCAGCACGGTCTCTTTCTGTTCAGGTGGATATTTAAACGCAGCCGCCCATCGTGGGGCACGCGAGGTGTAACCGAGATGATCACGATCAGCGAAGTCAACCACCTTCACGACAGCCCCATCTGTGCCGTAGGGAAGCGAGTGCCGTTTTACATCGAGTTCATTCACCGCATCCATCACGCCCTCCAACGTCGAGGTATGCCAAATAGGAGCGTTCGCCGGAATCTTAAATTTGGCGAGTAGCGCGAAAAATTCGTCGGCCGACTGAAGCGAAATGCCATCGATTCGACCAAACCCATGTGCGATGAATTCCAGAGGTCGCTTCGCGACTTCACGCGAGTCGAGGAGCTTCAACGCTCCTGCCGTAGCATTTCTCGGGTTTTTGAAAACAGGTAGCCCTGCCTCATCACGGGCGAGATTCATTGCCGTGAACTTTTCATTCGGCATAAAAATTTCCCCACGCACCTCAAACCAATCAGGAGCTCCGTCCCGCAAAACAAGTGGGACATTGCGGATTGTTCTTACGTTTTCAGTAATAACATCCCCCCGAGAGCCATCCCCCCGCGTGATCGCAAAATCGAGCTCTCCCCTTTTATAATGCAAGGCGACAGCGACCCCGTCGATCTTTGGCTCAATCGTCACGGGAATTTCCTCAGTCCCAAGGCCTTTTACAATTCGCCTAAAAAACTCCCCTAACTCCTTCTCTGAGAATACATCATCAATACTCAGCATCGGGACATCGTGCGCCCGTTTCTCAAAACCATCGATGGGCTCACCTCCGACGCGACGGGTCGGAGAATTGCTTGAGGCTAAATCAGGAAACCGCGCTTCGAGCCGTTCAAGATTGCGGAACAGCTCGTCGTATTCCCGATCCGAGACTTCAGGATCAGCATCGACGTAGTAGAGCCGGTTGTGCTTGTCCAGTTCAGCCGACAGTCTTCTAATTTCACTACGCGCCGCTGCGTCATTCATCTCAAAAATATAAGTGTTCCGAGCGGGAGCACTTTAGTCGTTCTGCTTGCGCACTTCCTCTTCGAGTCGCTCGCTGAGCCACTGCTTGATCATGCTCTGGTAGTTCAAATAGCGATGACGCGCGAGTCGCTTGATTCGACTCAGCATTTGAGGATCAAACCGCAGCGTAATCGTTGTCGACTCCCGAACCGTCTGGCGCTGGACCGAGGCATTCATGAGCCTGGGATCCAAAGTGTGTGCAGTCCAGAATTCAGCTTCTTCCTTGTCGGTGTCAAATTCAGGAATGTCTTCCCACTTCTCGATCGTTTTCAAAATGCAACAGGGTTAGGTGGTTGATCAAACAGGTTTAGGTCGTCGATCGAACAGGGTGGTGCCTAACAGGTCTAGACCCACTCGGCGTTCTTTCTTTCGTAAAAGGTGAGTTCGTCATCATTCATCTCGCGACACAAAATGACCCGACACCGCTTTCCATCGGTCCAAAACGCTGAAAAAAGAGGTCGGTTGTTGATCGTTTTGCCCAGCGCAAAGTAACGTGCATCAGCGCCGGTGTTATCATTTTCCGGGAAAAGTCGAATCGAAAAAGGATCCTCGAAAACTTCCTCCACCTCTTTCGGCGTTACCTTTTTGAGGTCAAAGTGACAATCTATCCAATCGAATTCCATAGTGCGGTACGGCGACGAGGCGAAACGGCTTCGAATACTGTATTCCTGCCAAAAATCGCCTGAGCCCAAAAGTAGGAGATTTGTCTCAGAAAATCAATGAACGAAAGCGCGTATTTCAGTTTTCTGTACGATTCTTGAATAATTTCCGTAAGTTTCAGTTTTATTTATCTTTTAAAATAGCGTAATAGATAGCTGTGGGCTTTCTGAGAATCATCTTTTTCGTTAGCGGAATACTGGCTGTTTCCTGCCAGATGGGTCCCTACGCACCGCCTCCCATCCCCGCGGCAGTCGAGTCAGCCGAAGTCGAGGTTCGATTTTTTACAGGACGCCCGGAAGCCATCGTCACCGTAAAGGGCACCCTCTCGAGTAATGCGGCGATGCTGGTCGACCCCGGGCAATCGCGCGAAGGCAATAGGTTCTTCATCGAAGTGCGCGAACAAACGCCGCGGAGAGCGGCGCTGCTTTCGGCTCTCAGGACACCTCCTCCCTTCACGACCCGAATCCCGATCGAACTCCTCGGCACCGAGGGCGCCGGCACTTACGTTCTCGATACCAACGGGATTCAAACCATTTTTAAGATTCCGCCGGTCCCGGCAACGCTATCCTCAAGCGAGGAAACGCAGGCCGAATACGATGCACGCATCCGTCTCGTTGACGCATTCATTCCGATTGAGGAAGTCGGCTTTATTCCTTCCGGGTTCATCGAACCGACTCCGCCAGCCCCCATTCCGGAAGCCCCGGCCCTCGAGGATTGAACCATCCCAGAGCCCTTACGTCTACCTCGGGCAACCCTTTCCCAAATTTCTCTGCAATCTAACATGAAATCCCCTTTTCTTCTCGTCGCAGCGCTTGTCTTGGCCCCCTCAATCCATGCTGAAAATGCGATGGGTATCGCCAGTCGGATCGAGCAACAAAAAATCGAAGCGATTCAAACCTACCTGAAAGACAATCCCGAGGCGGAGGACGAAGAAGAAGCCATCGCAATACTTGTCGGTTCTTATATGTCCGTGGGTGAATTCAAACCGATTCCGGATCTGCTCACCCAGCGATACGAACTCCAGGGACATGACGAAGAACCGAACCTCCAAGTCATCATCGGAGAAATCGTAAGGCCATTCATCGACGCTGCGATTGTTTCAGATCAGCGAGACAAAGCGAAAGCATTCGTTGCCCGGGTCAAGGCCGACTTTGCAGACAGCCCGTCCGCTGGTCAGGTCAGCGCGATCCTCGACCAGTTCGGAGCCGAGCTTTATCTCCCCGGTGTCGGAGATCGCATGGACATCGCCTTCACTGATCTAAACGGAAACGAGATCGATACGACGACAATGGGAGACAAAGTGATCCTGATCGACTTCTGGGCAACCTGGTGCGCTCCCTGTATCGCAGAAATACCGGGCATCATTGAGGTTTACAACGAAAACAAGGACAAGGGTTTTGAAGTCATCGGGATCTCACTCGATGACAGCATCGAAGCGGTAGAGAAATTCAGCGCCGACAAAGGCATTGAGTGGCCCCAGTATTGCGATGGTCTCGGCTATGACAACGAACTGGCTCAGCGATTCGGGATCAATCGACTCCCCGCTTCCTTCCTCGTCGGTAAAGGCGGGAAGATCATCGCTTCCGACCTGCGCGGTGACGAACTCGGTCTTGCCGTGAAGAAGGCGCTCGATGATTAATTGTCCAATCGAAGTAGAAGCCCTCGAAATTACCACTATTTCCGGTTTCGTGTTGCGGGATTGCTGCGATAATACGGCTTTTTAATGAGTCAGAAAAATCGAATTGATGAGTGCTTCGAGCACCTACGCGAGTCAGGTAAATCAGCGTTCGTTGCCTACATCTGTGCAGGCGACCCCACGATGGATCGCTCACTTGAGATCATGCATTCCCTTGATGCTGCCGGAGCAGACATTATTGAGTTGGGAATCCCCTTCTCAGATCCCATGGCCGACGGCGTTGTCAATCAAATGGCAGCGCATCGTGCGCTCGAAGCCGGAGGCAACACCAAACAGGTCCTCGAACTGATCCGACGCTTCCGTAAAACCTCGGAAACGCCTATCGTCCTCTTCACCTATCTCAATCCCGTTTACACCTACGGATTTTCCGATTTTCACCGCGACGCGACCGAAGCCGGTGCCGATGGGATTTTACTCCTCGATCTTCCCCCGGAGGAAGCGGCTATCAATCAGGAGTTCGCCGAAAACAGCGGTCTGAAACACATTCGACTGATCGCCCCGACTTCCCCCGTGGACCGCATTCCTGAACTGGCAGGAAAGAGCGAAGGATTCATTTACTATGTATCCCGGGCAGGAGTCACCGGTGCTCAGACAAGTCTTGCTGAGGGAATCAAGGAGAATGTCGCGGCGATTAAGGCGCATTCGAAGGTTCCTGTTGTCGTCGGATTCGGCATCTCCACTCCTGAGCAAACCACAGAGGTTGCGCGCTCCGCAGACGGAGTCGTCGTCGGAAGTGCCATTGTCAGGATTGTGGAACAATATGGCGATACCGATGAGGTCGCCGCGAAGGTGGCAGAGTTCGTCAAACCGCTTGTCGATGCGGCCAAGTCGGTCTAATCTTTTTTCGGGGTGAGGAACCTCTTTGAAATGGAAGAATTCTGGAAAATGAACGGCGCAGGGAACGACTTTGTCGTTTTTGATAATCGCGATAACCGACTCGATCTGAGCACGGAGCAGATAGCACGCCTCTGTCAGCGCCAACGTGGTGTTGGAGGCGATGGCCTCCTCGCGGTTGAGCCTGCCGAGAATGGAGCCGACTACCGGATGCGTTACTACAACGCTGATGGTGGTGAGGCCGAGATGTGCGGCAATGGCGCCCGATGCTTTGCCCGTTTTGTGAATCATCTCGAGGGAAACCATCTCAAGAAGACTACCTTTGAAACCATCGCAGGGGTGATCGAAGCAGAGTTCATTGGTGACGAAGTTCGCATTCAGCTGAGTGAGCCTTTTGATCTCAAATTGAATCTTCAACTTGGCCTCGACGGCGAAGATCACACTGTCCACTCGGTCAATACCGGCGTTCCTCACGCTGTTGTTTTCGTCGAGAATCTCGCCGAAGTCGACCTCAAGAGATTCGGGGCAGCGGTTCGCTACCATGACCAGTTTGAGCCTGCCGGCACGAATGCTAATTTTGTCGAGGTGACCGGAGAAGATCAGATCGCGATCCGCACCTACGAACGCGGTGTCGAAGATGAAACCCTCGCCTGTGGAACCGGAATGGTCGCCTGCGCTATGATCCATCACGAATTGACCGGCACCGCGGGACCGATTAAGGTTCGCGTCGCGGGCGGAGACACACTCGAAATCGATTTCACGAAGAACGAATCCGGCATCTACGAGAACGTGACCTTACTTGGACCGGCCGACTTCACGTTTCACGGCCATCTCACCACACTCTAGTATTTTTTTTAATCAGGTCTTACCGCCCCTTTCCCCACCTCCATCATGTTTGAAGGCGCCCACACAGCTCTCGTCACCCCGTTTTCGGAAAATGGAATGATCGATACGGATTCATTCCGTAAGCTCATCGATAAGCAATTCGACAATGGCATCAAAGGTATCGTTCCGGTTGGAACGACCGGTGAATCCGCCACCCTCTCGACCGAGGAACATCACCGCGTCGTTGAACTCGCGGTGAAGCACACGGCGGGACGCGGTCTCGTCATCGCCGGTACCGGTTCGAATTCAACCCGCGAAGCGATCGCTCTGACTCAGGCCGCTGAAGAAGGCGGAGCCGATGCCGCGCTTATTGTGACCCCCTACTACAACAAGCCCTCACAGGAAGGCATTTTTCAGCACTACCGGGCGATCGCCGAATCGACCGATCTTCCTATTATTCTCTATTCAATCCCCGGTCGCTGCCATGTCGAAATTGAAGTGGACACCGCGGTTCGACTCGCGAAGGATTGCCCTGGAATCAAAGCGCTCAAAGAAGCAGGAGGCGTGACCGAACGCGTCAGACAGCTTCGCGCTGCTCTGCCCGACGAATTCGAGATCCTTTCCGGTGACGATGCCCTCACCATTGACTTCATGAAGGAAGGCGGCGTTGGCGTGATTTCCGTCGCCGCCAACCTGATTCCGAAGGCTATGGCTGACATGACAACGGCTATGCTGGAGAAGCGGTTTAGCGATGCCGAGTCAATCAATGCCCAGTATTCGGGCTTATTCAGCGCCTTTTTGAAGCTCGACACCAATCCGGTTCCGATCAAAGCGGCGCTCAGTCTCGCAGGAGACTGCCTCCCTAAGCTTCGCCTTCCCATGGTTGAAATGTCCGATCAGAAAGTGGACGAACTCCGCGGCATCCTTGCCGGACTCAACTTGATCTAACACCCCTCCCTTTTTACTATGTTAGATGTTTTAGTTACCGGCTTTGGTGGTCGCATGGGGCAAACGGTTGCCTCTTCTGTCAGTGCTGATCCCGACACGCGAGTCGCGGCAGGAATCGATCTCGGAGATTCTCTCACCGAAGCACTTGAACGTGCCGACATCGTCATTGATTTCACCCTTCCCACTTTCACCGATGAGTTGATTGAAGGCTGCCTCAGGAAAGGCACCCCCATCGTCATGGGAACGACGGGGCATTCGGACGATCAGCTGCAGTTGATTCAGGAGGCTTCAAAAACGATTCCGATCGTCCATGCTCCCAATTACTCTGTCGGAGTCAACACACTCTTCTGGCTGACGCGACGCGCCACAGAGATTCTCGGCGAGGACTATGATCTCGAGGTGATCGAAATGCATCACCGACACAAGAAGGACTCGCCCAGCGGGACCGCCCGCCGTCTCGCGGAGATTCTCGCTGATGTTCGTGATCTCTCCTACGATGACGATTGCAAACATGGTCGCTTTGGCGATGTCGGCGCACGGACCAAAACCGAGATCGGCGTTCACGCCCTCCGCGGCGGAGACGTTGTCGGCGATCACACAGTGGTTTACGCCAACGACGGCGAACGCGTTGAGCTGACCCATAAAGCATCCAGTCGCGAAACCTTTTCGAAAGGCGCGGTTCGGGCCGCGAAATGGGTTCAATCCGAAGGACTCAAGAGCGGTCTCTTCGACATGCAGGACGTCCTCGGACTCAAGTGAGTGATGACCAAAGTGGGTTTCAGTCTGGGAACGAATCTCGGAGACCGACTTGCCCATCTTCAGCGCGCTTGCACAACCCTGCGTGAGTTAGCCTCGAGCGATCACTTTCGCGCTTCGAACGTTTACGAGACCGAACCGGTTGATTGCCCTGAGGGGTCACCGGGATTTCTCAACGCCGTTGTTGAGATCGAGACGACGCTTTTACCGATGGAGTTGCTCGGTCGCACCCAAACCATCGAGACTGAATTGGGCCGACCCGATAAATCGAAGCGGGAGCCCAACGCACCTCGTCTCATCGACGTCGATATATTATATTACGGGGATCGCGCCATCAATGAACCCACTCTGATCATCCCTCATCCACGAATGCATGAGAGAGACTTCGTGCTCCGGCCCCTCTCCGATATTCGCCTCGATCGAGTGCCTGAAAATTATGCCTTTGAGAAAGGCGCATCGAAGCAATTTGCCGATTCGACTTTGTTGGCTAGTTCACCGCACTTGTCGTAAGACCGGGCCCTACCAGAGAATCCAGAAATGCCTTCAAGTCAGCAAAGTCCTGACTCGTCATCGCCTCAGGGGCTAGCCGGGGCATGAGACTCTCCCCCTGAACCCATTCGCGATGAACCTCCGATGCGGCAACTGATATACGGTTTCCGGCGGTATCGATGAGGCTGATCCGCCCACTCTTACGGATCACATCGGCCCCGATGACGCGCGTCCCCTCTTTCATTTCAAAAGTATGAAGAACCGCTGAATCGGTCACTTTCGCAGTGGGATCGGTCACTGATTCAAAAAGTGACTCAAAATCAGAACCCTCTGTTTGAAAGGAAAAGTTCGGCCCGAGAGACGGGCCTTCGCCGTGAATATTGTGGCAGGCTGAGCACCCCCTCCGCTTAAACCAATCATAGCCTGCCTTGGAACCACCCGTCTTGGACCGGGCCTCTGCCAGAAACTTTTTAATACCAAAGTCAGTAAGCGAGGGTGACCATGTTGTTAAAGCGATCTCATTGATGCCACTCTCCTTCACGAACCGTTTAATCGATTCATCAGCCCCACTTCCAATCACCGCGAGCGCGCGAGGCAGCTCGAGGGACGACACCCGTTTCATCGCAAGAAGCATCGGCTTGATCTCCTCCTCCTCCTTCGCCGAAAGAATTTCGTCGATTCTCGCCACGACTGCGAGGGCAGCGGATTTGCCCCCCTTAAAATCATCACGCATCAGTAGGAGTGGCTCCCAAGCGAGCCTGCTCTCACTAAGCACTCGTCCTTTTGTCTTCTCAATCAGTTCCCCCGCCACCTCGGAACGAACCGGATTTTCACGCCATCGTCTTTCCAGCAGTCCGCGGTTGTCTCCGATCCAGGCCTCTTCACTCAAAGCATTCGCGACAGGCTCAAAAAGACTCAGAAAGGTTTCACTTTCCTCAATCCCTGCGAGAGCGATCAATGCTTTCCTTCTCAGGACCGGGTCACGGCTATCACTCTTCGTAATCGCCTTCAGCCACGGACCTAACTCCGGTAAAACCTGATCCGTCATGAGGCGATCGACCACAAACGGCTCGAGACTCAAATCATCCCTCGCAAGACTCACGAGAGAGGATACTTGAAACGGAATCTGATGAGCGATCATTTGATCCAACAAGCGAGCTTTGTCGACACGCCGATCACTCAATGACGCCCGAAGGAGACTACCAACGAATCCCGAGCCCTCCCAGCCTCCACCGGAAGGCGAGGTGTAGAGCTGACACAATGCGGAAAGATTCAAAGCGCGAAACTCAGGATCCGCGGTTCGGGCGAGCTGTTCTCCAAGCCTATCTACCACAGTTTGTCTGTGAATCTGCGACAACACTTTGAATCCCGCGGCCCACAAGTCCCTCTGCTCAGGGTCGTCGAGCGCCTCGAAGCAAGCAGCCATCGCGCCGCGTCGGATCAGGAACGCCAATGCAGCATTCGCTACTTTAGGTTCGGGTGTCGCCGCCAGTTTTAATACCAGCCGATCCAGCGCAGGAGCATCACTCCCTGACCTGAAAATACCCGAGAGAATCGCGGCCGTAACCGAAGGATCGGTTTCTTCGCTAATCCTCGAAAAGACTTCATGATTCGCGGCGCCACCAATATTACCGAGAAGATCAAAGGCGAGCCGCCTCAATTTTGGCTCCTCGGAATCGGACCACTTAGTGAGATGATTCAGCGCGTTCTTTTCGTCCGCTGCTACCAGTAACCTCAGAGCAAAGCCTCGCTCAGTCGCGTCTTTCTCTGGAGCATTAAGAACCGCTTCGATGTCCGAAAGAGGAATTCGCTTTCGCCTCAATAATTCGAGAAAAGCAGCTTCTTTCTGCCGATTCGTACCCTCTCCGAGAAAATGGATTAATCGCTCAGCCGAAACGCGATTCAACTCAATTTCAGAAGTCACCTCATCTTTCGAAATAAGTCCCAATTGCAACGAGCGCTCTCCTTTCACCCGCCGCACGAACCATCCATTGTTTAGACCGTCGAGAGAGAAATGTAGAATTCCCGGAAGCGAGGCGATCGTCCTGCGGTTCAAAACCTCGCCGTCGCTCACCACCTCAGAAATAGAGGAATCCGCTATCTCAATCCAACTTTTTTCACGCGCACCTCTCAAAAGAGCATCGGGTATCACTTCACTCAGAGGCTGAAGTCCGAATAGCCCCTCTGCGAGTGGAGGCAACTCATAGAGACCATGAAACGGCGCTCCTGAAACAAGCTTAATCGATTGCTGGTCAACGATAAACGCTTTTATTTTACTCTTCGATCTAACTACCAACTCAGGATCCCCAAGTTCACGAGTGAAACGAAGAATCCCGTGCTCGGGCAACACAAGAGACTTCCCCGCGCGGGAAAAAGCTTCGCTACCCCCTTCCTGAGAAAAGCTGGCATAGATCCAACCATCCGGCGCCACGACCATTTCGTGAAAGGCCCGATTAACCGGCGCATCCTCTCCACTAATCCCGTCGGAGAAGAGGGTGCCCAACAAATGCCTTTCGTCGGCCGCTCCATCTTCATCGCCAGTGCCACGATATTGCCCCATCGAAGAGCCATCGAAAACGAAAAGCCACTCCCCGTCCCATCCTATAATCGACTCGGGTGCGAGGCCGTCGAGGAAAGTTGATACCTTCACTTCGCCCCCCTCTCTCTTGAAGTGAAGGACTCTTAATGCGGCGTCTTCCCGGCTAGCAGATGAGACCAATAGAAATGCCGAATCGGCCGCTGTCGTCGCAATCGATTTCACGACCACATCGCGAGGAAGAGATGAGACCGCGCTCAAACGCCAGTCGCGGTGAAGAAGAAAATCGTTTCCTACACGATCATCATCGAGAGAGAGAATCACCCCGCGCTTCGAATCAGAAAGCTCGAGGGACAGATTTTGAACACGAAATCCGGCGGGCAGATCCGAGCCCGTTGCGTAGACTCCCAGTTCTCGGATACCCGAAGGAGTAGTGCCCCCACTCTGCAAAAGATCGACTCGGACCCATCTCGCAAGACGTTTCGGCATTTCGTGCAGAGCCGTCAGTGCCTTACCCTCGAAGACATTCTCTCCGATTGCGTCCCACGAGAACCCATCTACCGAGGTCGAAAGAGAATACAGCGCAGGCGGGTTGTCCCAGACAATCGCGAGGGCGCTCACAGGAGTGGTATCGTGCATCTCTCCCTGCCACGCGACAGGCCCACGCTTCTCAGGGATCCAGGTCGTGCCCGACTCACGATCAACCGCCAGCATGCCATTGAACGGAGAGGCCGCGACCATTTCGCCCGGCATTGAGATGGACACTGAAGAAAATCCCAATGCTCTCCCGCCCACTGCTGGAAGGTCCCGGGTCGCAACCGGCAGCACGAAACCGCTCAACGATGACTCAGGCGCGACCGCCTTAAATTCCTCTTCCCCTGCCTTGTCGAGCGCCCAGAGGAATCCTCTCGCGAAGACGTCAAGGAACTCTGGTTGCACCAGGGTGTTGAGATCATTCCCCGGTGTCATCCCGAACACTCTAGCCTTAGCAGGTCCGTAGCGATGCTGCCAAACCACGGCATGCTTTTTTTCACCCCCTTGAGCAAGTGCGGTTCCGAGCACTTCCGTATTCTCCGACAATTCATCTATGAGATAGAGTTGCCCCGCTGGAGTCATCCACGTGTCGAGACCTCCCCAAATTGGATTCAAGGGCGTCTTGGGAGTAATCGTAAGTGGTTTGTTTTCGTCGTGACGACGTGAAGTAACTCCGCAAAAATCGAACCATCGATTATCACCGGTGCGGAACGAATGCATCGTGCCATGAATCAATACCGCAGGAGTTCCTCCCTCATGCGGCGAGAGAATACGATCCACATAATCCGTGTCCCTGACTCGCGGAAAACAGTGGTCGTGAACGACAATATCATAGCCTTCAGCCCACGATTCGGATTCAAAGACCGGGATTTTGGCGTCACTTTCCCGATCGCCCTGAAAGTGGACCATCCATTCAATCTTCTGCGAAACCCGCTCGCTGATACCGCGGGTAATGATGTCCTTTCGAACCGAATAATCATGAGAAGCGCCACCGCTTACGAGAATCGCCTGAATCGCTTTCTCCGGTTTTGGCTCCTCTCCCTTTTTCTTAGGCTGCGCCTTCAAACTAGGCAGACACAAAGAGGCCAGGACCAACCAAATGACGGCTCCTGTTTTTTGACTACTCACACCCCTCTCCCGCTTCATTGAAAGATGGCTCTGTATCTTCCGCAAGAGAAGAATCCCTCACTAAGACAGCCTTTTGGTAGGAGACGACATTCTACGGACCTCAAAGTAATCAAGGCTGAATCACCGCGTAATCGCCTACCTCTAATTTGCCGAAAAGATGGCGAGCCGCTGAATCGGGAAGTCGGATACAGCCGTGCGAAGCAGGATAATCCGGAACATGGCCTGTATGCAGTCCAAAAGCGCTGTAACTGAAGCGCTGGAAATACGGCATACTGGAACCATAAATCGATGAATTGTGATGCCTGTGCCGGTCACTGATCACATATTCCCCTAGTGGTGTGCGATACCCGCTCTTGCCTGTGGAGCAGCGCGTCGAATAGGTCGCGATACCGTTTTCATAGAGGGTGACCCGCTGCGCAGAAAGGTCGACAACCACTTTTCGAGGCTGAATCTCAGGAAGTTTTCCGAGCAGCGCAATCTGCTGCATCTTGGCATCCTTATACCAGGATCCGATAATAGCTGCCATGAGGTATTTAGGCGTGTAGGCCCTGCCATTAGCTCCTCCATCCATCAAAATTTTTGCGATCGCGTGATTGCGCTGCGCAGCAGCCATCATGATGGGGCGAATGCGTCGATCTGACCGGAGGTGATACTTAAAAGTGCTGCTCGAAAACATTCCCTGAAATTCAGATGTCGCAGGGGAGCGCTCATCCGCATCAGGATCGACCCCGGCATCAAGAAGCGCTTTCACCACCGTCGGCATCTCATGGGCCACCGACCAGGCCAGCAAGGTATGGCCATCACTGCAACGGATCCCTTTCACTGTCGCTCCCGCCCTCACAAGCTCTTCAGCAACATTGGAATTCCCTTCGCGAATAGCATGCTCCATCCACGTTTTGCTCTCATTATAAAGGGCATCAGGATCAGCGCCGCCAGCGAGGAGTTCCCGGGCAGCGCGATAGCGGTCCTGTTTCAAACAAAAATCGAGTGGATCTTCTCCCTCGGGTCCTTTTTGACGAGGATCAGCACCCGCATCCAAAATCAAGTGGATCAAATCATCCTGTCCCGTCAGGAGCGCCGCCCAGAGATTATCCCCGATCGAGGCACCTGCAGCGAGAAGCGTTCTCACCGCACCAGTCGCACCGTCCTGAACCGCGGCATCGAATACTCGCTGATCTGTCCCCGGAAAGACCGCTTCCGGATCAGCTCCCGAATTCAGGAGCAAACTCATCAATGGATCGTCCCTAAGCGAGTAGGACTTTGCGAGAAGCGCATTTTTATCCGCCTTCGCGCCGGAAGCGAGCAACTGGTGCGCGATCGGAACATTTCCCGAACCGACCGCAAGCATCAACGGGGAATTACCTTTTTCCAACTGAGGGGAAGCACTGACGCCCCCACCGAGCAGCAAGTCCACCATATCAATATCTTCGTTGACCACCGCAGCGCCCATTGGAGTCTCGCCCTCCTCCGTAATCACATCGAAAGAAGAACCGTGCTCAAGCAATTGGGTGACGACCCCCATCTTGCGCTCAACGACGACTTCATGAACGAGCGGCTGGCCTGAAATCCCGTAAACATCGGACTTGGTTCCCTTTTGGAGAAGCACATCGATCATCTCAGTATTGCCTCCTCTCACCGCAAAACTGAGTGCATTCATCTCGCTTCCAATCGTCTCACCGATTTTCAAATGCACATCCGCTCCCTGGGAGATCAGGAGATCAAATTTCTCGAGGTTGCCTTCATTAACCGACTCGATCAAAAGAGGCTTTCCGGAAACACCGCGCACGTTCAAATCAGCCCCCGCATTAATGAGCTGTTTCATCAGATCGATGCGGTCCCTTTCCGCAGCTACTGACAGAGCCGTAGTTGAGAGAGCGCCTCGGTAATCAACATCCACCTTTTGCCGAAGCAAATAGTTCAGCATCTCGGTATCATCCTCGCGGATTGATTCGACTAGAAACGGATTTCCCGGTGTCTTGTCGACCGTCGGGTAGGCGCCACGCGCAATCAACTGGTCAGCAAGCGCAAAATCACGGGCATTCAAGGCAACTGAGAGCGGCGTCTCACGACCCGGCTCGGTCAACTGGTTAATCGTTTCCGCCACCGAATCCCTCTGCATCAAAAAATCAACAACTGGCTGATTTCCAGATCTAACCGCAACGAGCAACGGGGTAGTCCCCACTTTGTCGGTTGTGCCGAGGCTTATACCGGCCGTCTCGAGAGTTTCCAACAAGGTCGTCTCACCTGTCCGGGCCGCCTGAATCGTACTCTCCACAGAGAGTTCAACCCCTTGCTCAACAAGAAGTCGTTTTGCCTTTCCCGTCACCTCATGCCGAAAGTAATAGTCGGTCACGATTGCCCCTGCCAGGAGCGACAGCGTAAACATCGCCAGTAAAATAGTGCGAAACAAGAATGTGTTCGATTTCATCAGTTAGTGGCGATCGCTTCTCCTTTCGAGGCTTTCACAAAAAAGCTCCTCACCGTCGCTGGAGCAAAGACTAGCACAATTTCCAGCGATAAAAACAACGAAGGTATGGCGCAAAAGCAGGCGCGTTGCCAAACGGCATAAGCTACGCGTCGGGATCGAGTTCCGGCTTGAAATCAGCGGCGTGATAAGAACTTCGCACGAGAGGACCTGACGCCACGTGTCGAAACCCTTTCTCGAGAGCCACCTCACGATAGCGATCAAAGGTGGCGGGTTCGATGTATTCAACCACTGGCAAATGCTTCGGCGAAGGGCGCAGATACTGCCCCATCGTGAGGACACCCACGTCATTGGCTCTCAAATCGTCCATCGCTTGAAAGATTTCCTCTTCCGTCTCGCCCAGGCCCAGCATAATCCCGCTCTTGGTCGCGCAACGATTACCCATCTCACGGGCCATTTTCCGTGCCGTTTTAAGCACTTTGAGCGAACGCCTGTATTCCGCCTGAGAACGCACCACCGGAGTGAGTCGCTCCACCGTCTCAAGGTTGTGATTAAAGATTTCAGGGGCCGCTTCCATCACAATCCAGAGTGAATCATCGCGACCGATAAAATCAGGAACGAGCACTTCCACGACCGTACCAGGATTGACCTCACGACAGCGATAGATCGTCTCCGCAAAATGGCAGGCGCCTCCGTCAGCGAGGTCATCCCGCGCCACCGCCGTGATCACGACGTGATTCAAACCCATCCGCTTCACTCCTTCAGCGACACGATCAGGCTCATCTGCCTCAAGTGGCATTGGACGGCGCGTATCCACTGCACAAAAGCCACAGGCTCTGGTGCATCGCTCTCCGGCGATCATAAAAGTAGCGGTTCCCTGCCCCCAGCATTCCCAGCGGTTCGGGCATTGAGCCTCTTCACACACAGTCACAAGATTGAGATCCTCAATCATGCTTTTGGTATCCCAAAAGACAGGATTGTTGGGAAGCTTCACGCGAATCCAGGGCGGCTTCTTCTCGCGATGCAATTGAGGGTCAATTTTTACAGGCATGGGTCTTAAAATAAGTCCGGCAAAAAAGGTCCTCTTTCACCGGTTCATAGTATCAAACAATACGATTCGATTGGCTGAGACGTTTCTCCGGAAACAAACTTAACACGGCTGATTCTGAAGCTTCGCAAACTCCCCTTTCGGTAATCAATCCCGTGACCAGTCTGGCCGGGGTCACGTCGAAAGAATAGTTCGCTACCGGTGAGCCTTTCGCAACCAGATTCACTTTAATTTCACATCCGTCTTCCAATGAATCCACGACACTCGGATCAACGGGCACCCCTGAGATGCAACTGACTTCCTCTCCCGCTCTCTCTTCGATGGGGATCCCCGAAACCCCATCCCGAATCTCCCAGTCGAAGGTCGATGACGGAAGCGCGACGTAAAACGGGACCCCATTATCGTGAGCTGCGAGCGCTTTGAGGTAAGTACCGATCTTATTCGCGACATCTCCCGTATAAGTCGTGCGGTCAGTTCCGGTGATTACGAGATCAACCATTCCGTGCTGCATAAGGTGCCCCCCGACGTTGTCAGGAATCACGGTATGAGGCACCCCGTGCTGCCCGAGTTCCCAGGCCGTGAGCCGCGCCCCCTGATTCCTCGGACGCGTTTCGTCGACCCACACATGAACCGGTATGCCCGCGTCATGAGCCGCATAGATCGGAGCGGTCGCGGAGCCATAGTCGACAAAGGCAAGCCATCCGGCGTTGCAGTGCGTCAAAATATTCACCGGCTCGCCGGCAGCCTTTTTTGCAGCGATCTCTTTGATCAGTTCGATGCCGTGCTCTCCGATCGCGCGGCACCAGTCCGAATCCTCGTTCGCCACCTCGAGAGCCGTCTCCTTCGCCAGAGCCACTTTTTGATCGGAACCGCCGACACCGGCCACCGCCGAGACTTGACGATCCACCGCCCAGGCCAAATTGACCGCCGTTGGGCGAGTGGCCTTCAGCGTGCCTCCTTTGCTGGAAAAACATTCGTCGAAGTGCTCTAAATCAGCACACTCCAAGGCGGCAAGATACATACCGTGAGCCGCCACCGCACCAATGCAGCCGGCTCCGCGAACGAGCATGTCCCGGATCGCCGAGGCAGCGTCGTCGGTAGAACGAAGGGTCACTATCTCAAACGCAAAGGGGAGCTTTCTCTGGTCAATAATCTCAACCGAGACGCCGTCTTCCCCCATCCAGACGGTTCGAAAAGGCTTTCCATCAACGAGCATCACTCAGTCTAGCCTCCGAAGAGAAATCCCGCCATCGACAATCCTGCACCCAATCTCAGGGCGCCGATATACCACATCCAGATTCCGGGTCCGATGAACAGCCAGATGAATGCGCCGAGCGCGAGATAAGGACCAAAAGGCATCGGCCGTGACCATTCCTCCTTGATAACAAATTTCTGGGTCAGTCCCACAATCGCTCCGATAATCGAGGCCACAAACAAGGTGAAGATGACCGATTCCCAGCCGAGGAAGGCGCCAATCATCGCGACAAACTTCACGTCACCAAAACCCATCGCCTCGCGGGGAACGACCGCACTCATGATTTTTCCGGAAACCTCTTTCACGGCATCCAACTCGAAGCGCTCGCCATCGATCTCGAAACCGTCACCGGTCACACAGAACGACTCCTTAAAAGCTCGGGGTTCGCCGTCAAAATACAGCTCCTTCGTGTCCATAATGAGACGATCCCATTTACGGAAAAACACTTCCCCCCACTCATATTCATTTTCACCGAGCTGGATGACGATAGGAGCGTCTTCACCGTCGGGTTGGGAAATTTTAAAATCGGTCGGCTCATCGAACTGATGCTTGATCTTGCCAAAAGCCATCTTGCCCATGAGAACAACAAGCCAGAGAACGACGAAACCAACGACCGCACCCAGAATCCCCTGAAGCCCGCCCTGCCACGAGATCTTCTCGTTATGCAGCGCAGGAACGACAAAACTGGCGAGAATCCCGACACCACATCCCCCAATCGTGATCGAATCAGGAATAATGAAATGGTCAAAATCGATGAACGTTGCCGAGATAAGTAATCCCGCAAGAATCCAGTAGGCAACGACGCCCTGAAGACCAACCGACTCGATTCCGTGCTTCCAGATCGCGAGAAAGCAGATTGCAGTCAAGAGCTCAACCATGAAATAGCGAAATGGGATCGGAGATTTGCACCACTTGCACTTTCCGCGAAGCATCAGCCAAGTCACCAGCGGGATGTTCAAACTCACTGGAATCTGCGTCTTACATTTCGGGCAAAAAGACCGCTTCGGCTTATTGACACTCAATCCATTTGGAATTCGGTAAATAACGACATTGAGAAATGAGCCAATACAGGCCCCTATCGCAAAGGCAATCGCAGGAAGAAACGAGGAAAAAATGAATTCAGGGGACATGACAAAAGAGACCCCCCCATAATCGCTTAACCTATCGAAACTGTCTAGTATTTATAAAAATCCCAAAAATACACAAAAAAACCAAGCCTTCACGACTTGGCCTTTGAGACACTGAAAGGCTCGTTGCCCCTTGCTGGCTAGTAGGCCAGCTGGCGAAAGGTGCGGTCCTGCCACTGGTAGACATCTTCACGAGTCATCCCCGTCTGAGAAGAGGAAATCCCGCGACTGGCCCCTTCTCCGTCGGCTTTAGTGGGCGTGCAGCTCGTGAACGAAGCACTGGCTACAACAAGGAGGCTGAAAGAGATAAGCTGAAGTCGTTTCATAATCGATGGCGTTACGGATAGACTTTAACCACCGAATTATCATCTCGTCGATTAAAAAAGCGGGATGAACAATGACTCTTCCGAAACTCTGGTTACTTCGGTGGCGATGATCCAAGCGAATTTTGATTCGCAAAGATCCACCTAATATTTCCCCCGGATTTCCCCGATGCGTTAGGATTTCTTTTAACTCCGTCGACCCGTAGTTCTCTGCTTCGCGGTCGCGTTTACCGCTTCTTACTCAATCCTCGCGTCGCAAAGTAGCTTACCGGGGAGTTGCCGAGGGACAGGCCAACTATCTCACGAGTGGACTCAAAGGTAAGTGTGAGCGGCTCGCTCGCTCCGCGCTCTATCATCACCGAAGCAGGGAAAGGTGATTCGGCAGCTATTCCACCAACCTGCTTTTCTTCAAAGAATCGTGAATCTTCCCCACCACAAGCGAGCCCCTCATGGCTACCTGCCACCGGTGATCTTCTACAGTCCCACCAAATTCTCTTAGCGACAGACTGCGATCAAAGAGCGGCACCAAACCTCTGCCGTGATGGAGCATTGCGGCGCTTTCGGTGGCGAAGACATGAACTCGCGATAATTTTTTTCTCCTCAAACATATCGCCTGGAAGCCGCGGTGCTTTTTGCGAGCTTACTAAATCCAAAGATTTTCCAGTGTCACTCAAACATACTAAACCTCTTGCACCTTGCAGACCCTCCGGCGTCCTCAGACCATAGCACTCACTCCTTCCCACTCGTCACATCAGTCAGGGAGGAAAGGCCACGCAGGATTTTCAGCTTACCTCCGTTCTCTCGAGTCAAGCGGCGGAAGTGGTCTTCTGCCTCCCGAATGCGTTCATCCTCACCTAAGAAGACAACGATGTGGACACTGGGCTCGTCGAGGCCCACTTCCTTGTATTCCAATTTCACAAGCGTCTCGATGTGTTCTTCAATGTCATTTGGGGTGACGGGAGGCAGGTTCGGCATCGCGCCGCCGCGACCGGGAGTTCCTCCCCGTCGACGTGGAGGTGTCGCGCCGGTCCTGTCTCGCACGAGCTGATTAAAATTTACGACAACCTTCGGCGAGACTCCCTTTTCACGACGAGCAGCGTTCTCTTTCGCGAGCCAGGCTCTTGTTTTGACAAGCGCGTCATTCCAACGTTTGGCTTCACCTTTGTCGATCTCGCCCGGAGTCCCCGGAGTTGGCGGATTCTCCATCAATTCCTTTTTCATCTCAGGCGTGAGGGAACGCCTCATCTCACCGTAACCGCTCGTGATACAAAACACGGAAGCCGCCCCCCACTCCATCGCTTTCTGAATCGCTTTGGTGTAATGCGCGACGTCCGCGGCCTGCAGCGCTAGCTTTTCATGATCCAAAACAGCGAGGGACTCACCAAATTCACGTGGCAAACCGAGCCGGTCGTAGTCGGTATTCAGCGGAGCAAGCCACTCCAAAGCCAACCTCACATTAGAGGGCAGCCCGGGCACGAGCGCTTCTCGAAAAGGAATCAGTCGCTTTCCTTCGTAGAGTAAAATATTGAAATGGGTGTTCCGGTTAAGAGCTGTCAGCATCACACCCACTTCATCTTTGACGTTGTCGAAAGCGGTCATCCCGCCCTTTTCATCCACGAGCATTTGACGGGTCGCGTCGATCACGAAAACAATCTTGTTCCCACTGCCGGAGATGCCGAAAAAATTGACATCTGACACCTTCGTCGCCTCAGTCGAGAAACTCTTCCCCTGTCCTACTGGCTGAATCCCGGGAAGCATCGCATTCACGATCGTGTTCGTCGTCGCATCAAGATCAGGGACGGGGAAACTCGAGTCATCAATCGAGGTGATGACATTGATTGCCGAAGCGGCAGCAGCCGAAGGCGCAATCTCGAGAGAAGGACGAACCATTCTCGGAGTGATCAGATCAAGCGGTTTTTCGTGCACCACTGAGACGAGCAGCTGAGGAGGTTTCTGCCGCGGACTATCAATGACCGCGAGACCGATCGCGAAAAAGAGAATGACGTGGAACATTGCGGCGACGCCGATAGAAGAAATACGCTCCGATGCCAGTGTATCTCGTTCGGGAAGCAAGTCGCGCCCGCCGTCCACGAGCTTTAACCCTCCATCGTAATTGTCCCAGCGATCCATCGCCGCTTCCCATTGGATTTTCGGAGCTCCACGCTTTGCTTTCGGAGGCGGAAGAGGTGCTTCAGTCTCCGTTCCCCCCATCAAGGAACCCAATCCTCCACCAGGGTAACCTGAAGATTCGGGCTCGACTTCAGGCTTCGGTTCCGGAATTTCAACTTTCTCAGTGACTTCAGAATCGGCGGGTGAACCGTCCTCTCCGGAGGATCTCCCCTCCGCCCACAGAGCACATCCTGATTCGCCTTGCTTCTCAGAATACGGTGCGCCCCCCGTAGTGAGTTGCTTCTCGGGATACGGTGCGACGCCCTTGGTTAAAGCGGTATGCAACCGCCACTGAATCTCGTGGGAGTTTACTTCCTCCGAAGTGTCTTCGCGAACGAGCTCGCGCGCGCCTTCTTTATCACCCTCGCGAACTAAATACTCAATCGCCTCGATACGAATACTCCAGTCACCGGGAGATTCCCTCAAGCGTTCAAGAATGGACTCGAATTCCTTCATAGTGCGGCGCCCTCGCTTAGGTGCCTGAACTTATCTCCTCTGGTTTATCAAAAATCGAGGCCGAACGGAAGCGAATACGTTCACGGTGGACGCCGCCTCAACGCCAGCTAGAAATAACTCAAAACACAAAAAAAGCCGAAGCAATTGCCCCGGCTCTTCTCGAAATTTATGAGTCGCTCCCGATTACTCGGCAGTCTAAGTGGTGCCTTACTCTTTTTCTTTGCCGTCCCACTCGACGTCCTCGAGAGGGGTGGGATCTTCAGTCCAGTCGCCAAAATCAGCACCATCTGTAATCCACTTGGCGAAGAGGTCCTGGTCAGCAGTAGTCCACTGCGGGGCTTTGCCCTCTGGTGGGAAATGCATCTCGTCGTCGATAGGCAGCTGCGTCACTTGCAGCATGCGGCTTTCGTCAGGCTTACCGGGAACGATGAACGTTTCCCCCTCTTCACCCTCAGCGCTCATTATGCCCTCTTTGGTAGTCAGAACATATCCACCCTTCGGCTTGCGTGTGCGACCGCGCTCGTCTTCGTGTGGAGGCTTGTGACACTTCACACAGCTGGTTTTAATGAGGGGATAAATCTCCTTCTCAAAGTTGATGTCCTCCGCTTGAGTGTTCACAACAGGCAGGGCAAACCCACAAAGAGCTGTAAGAAGAATAATTTTTCGCATATGAATAAGGTGTGGTTGTTTTACAAACGCCTCCAAGCATAAACGAACAAGCAATGACTTCAATTCACAAATCGCCCGCATTTAGGCAACTCTTCCCGATCTTCTGTGTCGTTGTGGCAATTCAGCTTCACTTCTCCACCGGTTTCGGTGAAGACGAAGAGAAGGAAGAAAAAAAGAAAGAAACCAAAACGATCGCCGAAGTCATCGAGAACTGTGACACGAAAGAGGGCCTTTTCCCGCTCCACGAGGACAGGAAGACAGGGAAAATCTACCTTCAGATCGCGACAAACCAGATCTCCACTCAGGACACGCAGCACGAATTCATTCACTTCAGTCACACCCTCGACGGTGTCGCGGGACTGGGACTTTTTCGGGGGCAATTCAGCACCGCCCGTGTTTTCACGATCAGACGCCATTTTGAAAAAATTGAGTTTGTCGCCGAGAATTCGAATTTCTACTTCAACCCTGATAGCGCTTTAAAACGGGCCGCTTCCGCGAATATCTCAGACGCCATTCTTGCCTCCGTAAAGGTCGCCGCGGAGGACGAGGACGCCGGAACTTTTTTGGTCGAGGCTGAAGGTGTTTTCCTGAAAGAATTTTTCCGCCAACTGAAACCCGGCAAGAAGAAGGACGATAAGGAGGACACTTTCAAGTTGGGCGACCTTTCCAAAGATCGAACCCGCTTCATCGAATCAAAGTCATTTCCCGACAACACGCTTTTCAGAGTTCAATACGTTTTCGAAAATCTCCACCCTTCCAACTATGGGGATGAAGATGTCACCGATTCCCGGTTTGTAACGATCAAGGTCCAACACACCTTTATCGAAATGCCGGATAATGACTACGAACCCCGCTTTACCGATCCTCGAGTCGGCTATTTTTCCACGCAGGTAACTGACCTGACCTCCAAGTCGAGCGCCCCTTACCGCGACCTCGTTCATCGCTGGCATCTCAAAAAGAAAAACCCCGAAGCAAAACTGTCGCCCCCCGTTCAGCCTATCACCTGGTGGATTGAAAATACGACACCGGTCGAACTCAGAGATACGATCCGCGATGCGGTTCTTGCCTGGAATCCAGCCTACGAGGGAGCCGGGTTCACAGGAGCGATCGAAGTAAAAATTCAACCCGACAATGCCGACTGGGACGCCGACGACATCCGCTATCACGTTCTGCGATGGACCTCATCGCCCGACCCTCCCTTTGGCGGATACGGCCCCAGCTTTGTGAATCCACGCACCGGACAGATTCTCGGATCAGACATCATGTTAGAGTATATCTTCCTGACAAACCGAATCCGACTCAGTGAACTCGTCGACCTCGGACACGCCAGTGAAAGCGATCAAGCTGAAGCAGGGATCCCCGGGGAAATGCGGTTTCTTTGCCAATGTCGTGACCATCTTCACAGCAATCGCATCGCCGGACAAACGATACTTAGGGCGATGATGGCAGCCCGCCCCGACAACCGGCATTTTGACAATGAGGAAATCGAATTGAATCGCCTCGTCAAAGAGGCACTCACAGACCTCATTCTTCATGAAGTAGGACACACGATCGGTCTGAATCATAATTTCCGGGCGAGTCATCTTTACGACCGTGAGGCAATTCAGAACCTCGAAACAACCTCCAAGACCGGAACGATTGGCTCGGTGATGGATTACACACCCATCAATCTCGCTCGCGATCCCGCGAAACAGGGTCATTACTTCTCAGTCGTTCCGGGCCCCTATGATCACTGGGCAGTTCGATTTGGATATGGTGATGAAAAAAATCGGGAAGCCATCCTGAACGAGTCGACTAAACCCGAACATGCTTTTGCCAACGACGCCGACGACATGCGCAAGACAGGACGGGGAATCGATCCCCGGGCGATGATCAACGACCTCACGAGCGAACCGATTCTTTACGCCTCCGATCAGATCGCGATGGTGCGGGAAACCCTACCGAAACTGGAGACGCTTTTCCCCGTCGATGGCGAGAGTTACCATGAACTGAGAACCGTCTTTTCAACTCTGATGCGCAACCACGCGAGGGCAGGAGAAGTCATGTCTCGTTTTGTCGGAGGCGTCTACATTGATCGATCGATGCACGCTCAGGATGGCGGTGCCGCTGAACCATTTATTCCGGTCCCGGCCGAGAAACAGCGCCTCGCGATGACTCATATCAGAAATGACATCTTCGCACCGGAGGCTTTTACCTTCTCCCCCACTCTCATTGCGAAACTTCAAATGGAGCGTCGGGGATTCGACTTTTTTGATCTTGATGCCAATGAAGATCCGAAGGTCCATCAAAGCGTCCTCGCGATTCAAAAGGACGTTCTCGAACAACTTCTCCACAAAAATACCCTCGCCCGGATCATCGATTCAAGCCTCTATGGGAACGCCTACTCACTCGAAGAATTCATGGAATCACTGCACGCGTCGATTCTTACCGGTGATCCTGCCGCCGGTGTGAATTCATTTCGCGAAGCGCTTCAAATCGAATACGTCGAGCGACTCATCAAAGTCAGCGGGCTCGAAGACGCTTCGTCTTCGCCAAAGGCCGCCAGTTCGCAAGCGATGCTTCTTCTTGAGCAACTGGCGCTCGATCCCGGGGTTCCTGATTCACCACCAAGGCACAGCCGTTACCTTGAACGCCGGGTCAAAAAGGCGCTCGAGCACCGGTAGTTGCCGCAACCTACGAACTGACCCATGATGCGATTCCCCCTATTTCTGCTGCTGCTCTCATTCACCAGCACTCTCCACGCCGATCCAGGAAAGCCGACCGAGAAGGAGCGTCTTGCGATCTGGTTGAAGAAATACCCGCAAGCGGATCTCAACCGCGATCAGATTCTAACCGTGGATGAAGTCACTCAGTTTCGCGAGGGGGCAAAGGGCACCGCCACGACCGACACGAGCCGTAAAAAGAAATCCCGTCTTGCCCCGACATCCGCCAACATCAGCTACGGGGATCACGAGAGACAGGTGTTCGATCTTTGGGTGCCTCAATCCGATTCCGGCGGTCTTCGCTATCCCATTCTGATCTATTTCCATGGAGGCGGTTTTGTAGCGGGAGACAAGTCAGGATTTGATCCCCAGCCTTATCTCGATGCGGGCATTGCCTGCGCCAGCGCCAATTACCGTTTTGTCGATGGCGGGGAATCACTGTCAGATATACCACTGCAGGATGCCGCGAGAGCCTTACAAACAATACGTCACCGCGCTGCTGATTTCGGGATCGATTCCGGCCGTGTTGCTTTGTCAGGCAGTTCTGCCGGAGCCGTCATCGCGATGTGGATTGGTTACAGCGACGAGTTAGCCCTTACCGATTCCGAAGATCCCATCGCCCGGGAGTCGACCCGCGTGAATTGCATCATGCCTATTAATGGTCCCACGAATCTGATGCCATCCTGGATTATTAAAAATGTAGGTGGCGATAAATCGGTCCACGGCAGCTACGTCAAACTCTTCGGTGCCCCCGCCAATGAAGCGATGACACTTGAAGTGGAAGCGAGAATTAAGAGCATGTCTGCCTCAGAGCTGGTCAGTGAGGACGATCCGCCCACTCTCTTAATCTATTCCGGAACCCTTGATGAATCCCTGCCGTTACCTGAAAATACACCGAGCGGAAAAATCATTCATCACCCCTACTTCGGAAAAGCGCTCAAAGAAAAGCTCGATGCCGCCAAAGTTGAAAATGAGCTGCTAATCGGCTTCGATTCCAGAGGAGGCACGAAGACAGCTATGTTTCTGATGAATCACTTCTCGATGATAGATTAGACTTTCAGCTCCGCGTTGCTCGCCCCCCCCCTCTACCATACGGGGAAACGAAACTCGTTCCGCTACGCATCGCCCCCGGAAGCCAAGCACCTTCTCACACTCTCAGACAAGCCCTACAAATCTAAGCACCGATCACTTTTGGCGCCGCGAAGCCTTCTGCCCTCTCGAGAGTAATCTTAGATTTAGGATCGCGGGAGGGGTCCCCCCTCCCTGCCTGCAGGGCCAGCATTATGATCGGAAAAGTTTTGCTCAATCACACAACGCGAATCCGAACTCAACGATTGATTGCACGCGAACTGGTGACAGGACGAATCAGATCGCCAAAGGCGTCCCGATCAATGTAAAAGACATCATTCACCCCTTCGACCTGACCGTAATAAACGCTCGCTCCTGAATCGGCAAACTTGATCGTGTAGGTCTTCTTATTGGAATCTCCGGTCGCAGGATCAAGTTCTTCTGTGACCACAGAAAAGGTCACATCAGGATTTTGGAGCGCCTCGTAAGCGGGCCCCAACGAGAGAATCCAACCTTGCGCAGTGAGTCCGCCGAGACGCTCGCGAAGTCTCCGCGCTGAGGCAATATCGAGGCTCGGACCAACGTCGACACCGTTGCTGAAAGCGCCCCAGGCATCACGTCTGTAGTCGTAAGTAAGCTTCAACTTTTCCACTCCCGGTTTGTCCCGCGTAATCGATTCGAGGCGCATTGAATTCAAGGTCAGCACACTCAACGAGCGCCACTTCACAGGGTGCGTGGGAATAAGAGAAACGAAAGACGGATCTAATTCATACACAAACGGCTCGCCTTCAAAATTAGCGTAGAGCCGCTGCTCCTCCCCTTTTTTCCATCCCAGGTTAAGCACTCGATCCACCTCACTGATTTGCCCCGGCGAACCATCCGGGAGCAGAGCGCCCGGGAACTTCAACTTGAAAGTCACTCGCTTCATCGGAGGTGCGAGCCCAAAGGAGGCAATGTCCTCGCCTGAATCCGAAGCAAACTCCCGAATTGCAGCATTGTTCACCCCGTCAACGAGCGCAGCAACTTCAGCAAAGTTAGCAGGGACGAGCTTGTTGTTAATCTTCACGCTCCAGTTCATCCCCCCGCTTGAGGGATCATTCTTCAGGTAAACGAGTGGATCGATGAGACTTTGCACGACAATCGAATCCAAATACGACAATGAGATTCTCGCGAGGGTACGGTCACGCAGGTCATTCGCATTCCCCGGCAACTCAGAGAGAAAAGTGCTATTCAATCGATAGACGGCGGGACGGTCCGAAACACGAGCCTCAATTAAAGGAGGACCCCCATCGCCATCACTCACCTGTTTCAGATAAAGCGTCAGGGGCTGCTCGAACCCGTATACCATCATCTGCAAGACGACCGAATTGTCCGGCAGCGGGTTAGGGATCGGTTCAGATGGGTCGGCATCCAAAATCACTTCCCTGATTTCCAATCCCCCGATCGAAGCCATTAACTTATCCAGCTTCTCAGAACCGGCCCAGGTCTGAATAGGTTTGGCAATAGCCCACGGTTGTGGTGGAGAGGTGATCTTACGATGCAGCCCGATTTCACCCGTCGACTGGCGAATCACCAACTGCACGATGCGATCAACCGGTGCCCCGACAATCTTGCGATCCCGCAGCATCGCGAGGGGTTGTTCGAGCCACTGACGCGGATTTCCGTCGACAACATAATTAGACTCTTCATCGTTTCGACGAGCGTAGATCGAATTGCTGCGTGGCGCGGCGACTCCGAGAATGATCGTGTTTTCGACTTTCTCCTTCGATCCCTCTTCCTTAGGCCCGGAAATGGTGACTTTGATTGCATTGTCTCCTGACAAACCCATCTCCACCTCGCCGAGCTCTGCTTCACTTTCGGCAATCTCATCGACAATCGTGAGGTGATTGAGTTGATCAAGAACCGCTGCAGAAATCCTCGCATCGACACGATCCTGCTCAGGCTCTTTGAAAAACCAGGTCCCTCCCTGCCCCACCAAAACGGTCTTCTTGAGATCCTTTTCGATCGTAATCGTATCGATCAGTTCGGTATCAAAACGCACCAGCACATTCGCGAGTGTGGCGGCGCGCCCCCCCACTTCCGGCTCGCGGTCGACATAGTGGATCACAATCGCCAGGACAATGACTGACACTCCTAAAATCGCTGTAGTGATGAACCTCATTTCGTATCAAAAAATGCCCTTACGCTCTCCGTCTCATCCAAATAAATATTCCGGCCAGCAAAGCGAGCCCCGGTATCAGCATTATTACCAACGAATGCAAAAATCCGAGACTGCCCGCTGACACGTTCAAAGTAAAAGCAGTGGGACGACGCGGCGAAATCCCCATGAGTTCTTCGCGATTCATGACCCAATTGATCGATGCCATCGCGAAATCAGCATTCACCTTCGAAGTATTCCCATCCGGAGAAATCAGATCAGGATTTCCCACAACGACCATTCGTGAACTCCCCTCGAGTAACTCCGAATCCCCCGGCATTCCTTTCTCGACCGATGCGGCGGTGAATATCAAATCAGGCCGTCCGTAATCGATATCCGGATTGTAGGTAACATCGTCGGAAAGGAAATCGGTCTCCCCCCAAAAACCCTCGCCAGAGACGATCATCAATGGCGTTGCCTTCACATTCTCCGAGAGAAGCAGCTCGTCCTCATAGAGCACTTCGAGCGATTGGCTGTGTCCCGAAAGGCGGGTTGAAAGAGCGGGCAAATCGCGCGTTGGCCCTTGGCCGGGCATCATCGTGACAGGCACGTCGTATACCCGGCGTGCCGCAACACCGGGAATCTTCAACACACTCATGACCCGGTCAGGTCTCGGTCCGATTCCATTTTCTCGAAGGAGTGAATTGAGATTTGGAGTTTTGTCCCCGGGATTAAGCATCACAACGAGCCCGCCTTTTTTATTCTCCCAATAATCTCGAACCAAATTCAACTCCCGGTCCGTCAGGTCAGAGCTGCTCCCCGGGAAAACCAAAGCATCCGCATCGGCGGGAATATCCTGACGTCCCTCTAAAACCAATCCCTCAAGCCGCGCATTCTGAGCGTTGATGAGAGGCTGCAACTGATTCGCAATGCCGGCGAGATCCTCTGCCCGCCGATCTCCGGTGATCATGTAAATTTTACGCTGCTGCTGCTCAGTTACTTCCAAAAGGGCAGCCGTCAAAATTTCCTCCCCTCGAAACTCGATGACTTGCCCGCTCCGCGAATCACGCGTCACCAGTTCCTCCGCCGGAATCGTTTTGACCCGGCCGTTGTCGCCAAGAATCACAATCTGATTCCGATTAAACTCGATCTGATGTTTGTCGCTCAACTCAGTGAGCCGAGCCTTGCTTCGACTGAGATCGAGAAACTCTGCCGTCACCGAGTCACCGCCAACCCGGCCGTATTCGGAGATGAGCCCTTTCACGTCGGTGAACAGATCAGCGGTTCCGAGGAAGGCCATGACGATGCGCACTTCCGAGCCCATGTTTCTGAGATAATTCCCCGTCGTATCAGAAAGCGTAAATCGCTGATTTCGGGTCAGGTCCCAGGTCGTATGTCGGCGGCAGCTCAGGTAGTTGATCTGAGAAAAGACCATCCCAATGAGAACCACCTGAGCCGAGACAAGCAACGCGGTGCGATAGCGCTCGATGCGACGCCCCGCCCGCTTCACTTTACTCGTGACACGGTCGTCAGCGACACGGTCGTCAGTGACACGGTCGTCAGTGACTTTTTTATCAGCGCCCTGATCTCCCTCAGTCATCTTTTTGCTGTTTTTTTTCTGCTTAGCCATGCCCGATTTCCTTTCTTAGACACGCCATTTGCGCGACTCCAGTACGTGATGGGTTAAAGCGATCAGCACGACGCTGAAGCTGATGTAGTAGACGATGGGGCGGCTGTCGATCAGCCCTTCCGTCAGCGAATTCATATGCTCCGTAGTTGAAAAATAAGTCAACCCGTCTGCCCAGATTGAATCAGGGGCGGTTCCGAAGTTTTGAAGAAAACCAAGAAAATAGTGCAGCATGACAAGCACGAAGGTCAGCATCGCGGCAATGAGTTGATTTGTCGTCAGGGCCGAGGCAAGCGTCCCGATCGCGATATTAAAGACGCCAATGAGGAAGATACCGAGCATGCTGCCCCAGAAAGCACCGGAGCTAAAAGCACCCTGCTCCCCGGTGATGAATTCGAACAGCGGGAAAAAGAAGAACACCGGAGCAACAATGATCGCGTATACCACAATCGTCGCAAAATACTTCGCCAACACCACTTCCGATGTTCTTACCGGAGCGGTCAGAAGTCCCTCGATTGTTCCCATTTTCCGCTCTTCCGCAAAAAGTCGCATCGTGATCAGCGGAAAGAGAACAAAGAAGCCCATCCAAAACCAACCCGAGGCGAACAGATTGTGAATCAAGCTCTGGGAACTGACCTGCAATTGCATCGCTTTGACAATGCTCACAAAAAGCCAACCATTGAGGAGTGTGAACAGCGCGATTAGCACATAGGCAAGGGGCGAAAGTAAAAACGATCGCAGTTCTTTAGTAAACAGAATGAAAAAGGTTCGCATCAGCTTATGACTAACAAAAATCCAATAGGGTTAGGCGCCCGGTCTAACAGGGTTAAGTCCGAATCACGCATCGGCGGCCTCCTTTTCTGACGTTCCCGTTTCGGAAGCAGTCGCGACAGCGCCCGATTGCACGAGATCGACGAAAGCATCCTCGAGCGAAGCGGTGCGACTCGCGAGTTCTCTCACCTTCCACTTTTCTTTCAAGGTGAGATCGAAAATCTCCTCTCTGATATCGATGTTTGGATCGGTGACAATAGAGAGCGAGAGCCAGCCATTCCGCTGTTCATTTTTCGTGACCTCTTTAACGCCCTCGATCGATTGGACTTTTTTAACGGCCTGATCAGTCTTCCCTTTTATTTCGAGTAAGACCGCACCGGGCTGCCTCAGGCGGCGAATCAAATTTTGCGGCGTATCGGATGCCTTGATCTTCCCCCGGTCAAGGATGATGACCCGGTTGCAAGTCATCTCAACTTCGGACAAAATGTGTGTCGATATTAAAATCGTGTGGCGCTCACCGAGTCGTTTAATCAGCTCCCTCGACTGTCGAATCTGGTTGGGATCGAGACCGTTCGTCGGCTCGTCCAAAATTAGGAGTTCCGGCTTATTCACGAGCGCATCAGCGAGCCCGACCCGCTGCTTGTAACCTTTTGAAAGTGTTGAAATGATCTTTTTATTCACCTCCGTGAGGCTGCAAATATCCATTGCCTCCTCGACCGCCCACTTCGCCTCACGATAACGAAGCCCTTTGATTTGAGCTCGGAATTTCAAGTACTCGATCACCCGCATGTCGGGATAGAGAGGCACATTCTCCGGCATGTAACCGATCCGCTTGCGAACCTCGATCGAATCCTCGTAAATATCAAAGCCAGCCACTTTTGCGGAACCTTCTGAAGCCGATAGAAAGCAGGTCAGGATCCGGAGGGTGGTGCTCTTTCCCGCCCCGTTCGGCCCGAGAAACCCTACGATCTCACCCTGAGCAACATCGAAAGAAATCCCATCAACCGCGGTTCTACCCGCATAGCGCTTTGTCAGTTCTTTCGCTTCAATCATAGATACCGGAGATAGGAATACAGTGCCTAAGGTGAGGGAGCAAGCCTCGATCCGGGAAGATTGAGAGAGCGCGATAGATTAATCAAGATACTCGATTTCGAGTTGGGGGCGTGCTTTTTTCGCCGCCGGGTCAATTCGGTGTACCCAGACGCTCTGAACCAAACCGACCAGAAACAAAGTCACGACCATGAAGGTTCCTCCGTAACTGATAAACGGCAGCGGAATACCGGTAATGGGCATGATCAGCAGATTCATCCCCACATTCTGATAAATGTGCGCAAACAACAGCGCGACGACTCCGACGACGAGCAACCGCCCCATCATATCGCGACTGTAGAAGGCGACGTAGAGGCATTGGAGTAACAGAAGCATAAATCCACCGAGCATGAGAAGACTCCCCCGAAAACCCTGCTCCTCGGCTAAAACCGGAAAGATAAAGTCGTTAATCGCGGTGTCGGGAGAGATGAATCCCTTGTTGTTGACCGTGTCAGGATTCTTAAAGCCTTTGCCGCTCCATCCACCACTTCCGATTGCGAGAAGGTTATTGTAGGCACTGTAGGCCTCGGCGCGAATATTCACTTTTTTACCCTGAAGCATCTCAATCTGAGTCGTGATACGCTTTTTCTGGTAATCCTTGAGCCCGAAAAAGAAGGCAAACGGTAGAAACATCGTCACTGACAAAACGATCACCACCAGATAGCGAATCGGAATATTTCCCACGAGCACCATCACCCCGTATACCGGAACCCAGACAATCGCCGAACCAAAGTCCCCCTGAATCAAAACAAAAACGAATGGCACCGCGGCGATCAGCCCTGTCACGATGAGACGGATCAGAGGGCTTCGAAAAACGGGATGCCATCGATGCAAGGTGCAAAGGGCAAGTGCGAGAGCGATGACACCGCCGGCAATCGCAAGCTGCGACGGTTGAAGCAGGACCGGTCCGACGTTTAGCCAGGCACGTGTCCCGTTGATCTCCACCCCCGCAAAAGTGGTAAAAATCAGCAAGCCCGTCGCAATTAGATAAAAGGGAAATCCCAAAAATCGGATCCACTTGTAGTCCACGAGACTCACGATGAAATAAACGATCAACCCGAGGAGGATCCAGAAAACCTGGTCACGCCACTTGGAAGCAAGCGCCGGCTCTTCCCGCATCCAACAGGCACTGTAGACCGCAAAGACACCAAAAATTAACAAGCCCAGCATATTGGCAAAAAGCAGCCAATTGAGACCTAGAAATTTCCGGAAGAGAGGGGTCATTAAATCTGAATCGAACTGAGTAACTCACAGGTCGCTGAGTGCAGTCATGTTTTGGCCGATTAACGACCGGTTGCGAGTCTCAAAATCCAAGAATCGGTCCCCGGTGCAACACGGGGATATCATCGCCTAAATGAAGCCCTACTGCAAGGTCGTCTCTCACGATCCTAATCGTCAGTTCAAGGTCCTCACGAATCGGCATGCCCCGACTGATCCACTGCACTTACTCGACCGCATTCAGCCCCTGCGTCAAACCGTGGCAAATAACTAATCAGGATTCCGATGCAGGGCCCTTGGCAGCGCTACCTGCTGACCACCAAAAATATCCAAAGCCAACGGATAAAGATGACGAAGCGCCTCCGGAATTTCGCAGGCGGCCATGAGAGCTTCGATTCGATTGAACCCGTCACCCTTCGATTCGCGCCGATACCGAGGACGTAAAACGCCCAAAAACTCTGATTTACGGCAAGAGCACGAGTCAACTGAGCGAACGAATCAGGGGAAATCGGCTGTATCCCAATGGCAACGTCCGCAAGCAGCGTTCTCTCACCGAATTGATATCGACCTCGAGAAACCCAATTTTTCCCACGAAACTTTCATACCATCTCAGAGTCGCCAGGGTGAAGGGCGAGCCAATCATATCGCGGGATTCGCTTGCTTCCGCCAGCGCCATGACGACAGTTAATTTCAGTATAATGGAGGACCAATTCGGACATCTTATCAGCTACCTCAGAGTCTCGATCACTGATCGGTGCAATGAGCGGTGCCAATACTGCATGCCACAGGAAGATCAGGAGTGGCTCAAGCGTGACGATATCCTGAGCTATGAAGAAATTCTCCGCGTCGTTCGAGTAGGCGCTTCGCTCGGCATTTCCAAAGTTCGCGTGACCGGCGGAGAACCTTTGACTCGCAGCAAGGTGAACTGGTTCATGGAGGAACTTGGCAAAATTGAGGGCATCAATGACATCGGCATTTCAACGAATGGCACTCTTCTCACCAAAGAGAACAAGGACGGTATCAGTCACGCGGTGGCGCTCAAAAAAGCAGGCGTCCGTACCGTCAATGTATCCCTCGACACCCTCGATGCCGCTGAGTATGCGAAGACAACGGGGCGTGATCTTCTCCACGAAGCGATTGAGGGAATTGATGCGGCTAGAGAGGCCGGCTTCGAGAAAATCAAAATCAATACGGTCCTCATGCGCCATCGCAATGAGCACGAATTATGGGACCTCGTGGAATTTGCGAGAGAGCGGGATCTGCTCCTCCGCTTCATCGAGTTGATGCCTGTCAGCACGACCCAAGTGCTCAACGAAGAGAACTTTCTCCCGAGTGGAGAAGCTCGCAAATTGCTGGAGTTCCGGCTCGGCAAATTAATTCCCCGCCCTGACATCCGCACCAACGGCCCCGCCGGCTACTACGAAATCCCCGGGACCGGGCAGATCATTGGCTTCATCGGAGCGATGACCAATCTACATTTCTGCGAGAACTGCAACAAGTTAAGGCTCACCTGCGAAGGCAAACTCCGCCCGTGTTTAGGCAGCCATCTCGAATTCGACATGCGCGAAATCCTTCGCAACGAAGAAATGACCGACGAAGACGTCGCGAAGTTTTTCCTCAACGTCGTCGCGAAGAAGCCCGAGATGCACGAATTCCGCGAGAATTACCAGCCAGGCAGAAAGATGATCGCGATCGGAGGGTGAGAGGGAGGAATAGAGGAGAAAGTAGGGAGTAGAAAGAAAGCTTCCGATTGAGTCGGCCTCCCTGGGGCAGGCCTCCCTGCCGGCAAGTCACGCAACGAGACCAAATGACGCCCTGACCAGCGCACCAGCGTTATCAAAGCCTACTTCCTACTTCCTACTTCCTACTTCCTACTTCCTACTTCCTACTTCCTACTTCCTACTTCCTACTTCCTCACGGCGCTTCAGCGCCTCGACCCGCTCGACGACTGGAGGATGCGTGTAATTCAGCCACACGTAAAACGGATGAGGCGTGAGGTTACTCAGATTATCCGTGCTCAGCTTTTTCAAAGCGCTCACCATCGCCTCGGGCTTTCCCGTGACCTCCGCCGCGTAAGCATCGGCTTCAAATTCGTGCTTCCGGCTCAGCCAATTACCTGACACAGACAAAATTTCATTCAAAGGTGAAAGGAGAAGCCCGAAGAGAACCAAACTCACATACACAGAAGTCTCTTTCACGCCGAAAGCATCGAAGAGCCCCCGGTTGTTCAGCATCACGCCAAGCAAAAAGAACATCACTCCCGTCGTCACGATTCCGATCAGGAGCGACTTCACAATGTGCTTCTTTTTAAAATGACCGATCTCGTGGGCCAGAACGCCGACCAACTCATCTGTCGTATGATTCTCGATCAGCGTATCAAAGAGTGCGATTCGCTTGTTGTCTCCGATCCCCGTAAAGAAAGCATTCGACTTTGCCGAGCGCTTCGATCCATCCATCACCGAAACTTCCTTCAGCGGGAAATCGCATTTTTCCGACATCGCATGAATCTCCGCTTTCAGCTCCCCTTCCGGAAGCGGTTCGAATTTATTGAACAACGGCATGATCCAGGTTGGGGCAATGTAGGTGAGCAATAGAGAGAAAGCCGTCACCGCGACCCACGCCCAAAGCCATGCCACCGGGACCGATTGAAACAGCCAGAGCAACAAGGCGAGCAAGGGTGCTCCGATCACTAGCCCGAGAATGGCGCCCTTGAGATGATCCACAAACCACGTCGCGAGACTCGTCCGGTTAAATCCGAACTGTTCCTCAAGAACGAAAGTGTTATACAACTCAAACGGAGTGCTGAGCAATTGCTGCCCTACCAGCAGCAGGCCAATGAAAATCAGCCCCGTCACGACCGGGCCACGACCAAACCCGCGCACGATCTCATCGAGCCAACCGAATCCGCCCAACCACCAAAAGACGAAAAGCACGACCAGCGAAAAAATACCCTCAACAATTCCGTAAACCGACTTCGCCTGCGTGTATTCCTGCGAATTTTCAAACGCCTCCTGATCAATAATCCCTTTAAATGACTCAGGAATCTCCGGCGAAAGCGCCTTGAGATTCAGGAGTGTCGAGATGAGATCGAGCTTCCAGGAGAGAAACAGGGCGAGCACGATCACAAAAAACCAAATATTGTATTGGAGCATGCAGAGAGATTAAGCGGGAGTATCAGGGGTGCAAACTGGAATCAAAGAACAGAAAGCTAACAACGGATCAGCCGGGACCCTTCTCCCCACCCAAATCCGATTCCCAAGGCCCATTCGATCTCCCCCAAGCCCCACGACAAAGGTGGGGGGAGACGTCCCCGTCGAGCCGCCGAACGCACGAGCGATGGCCAAGCGTCCCTTCAACCCCCGCCCGAAATCCCCGATGCTAACAACGGATCAGCCGGGACGCTTCTCCCCACCCAAATCCCAAAGCCCCCATTCGATCTCCACCCAAATCCCAAATCCCAAATCCCCCATTCGATCTCCCCCTAACCCCACGACAAAGGTGGGGGGAGACGTCCCCGTCGAGCCGCCGAGCGCACGAGCGATAACCAAGTGTCCCTCCAACCCCCGCCCGAAATCCCCGATGCTAACAACCGATCAGCCGGGACGCTTCTCCCCACCAGCATAGATTTCCGCTGATCAGATAACTTTCTTTATTGTTAATCAGATCTAAAACCACGCTTTCCCCAACCATGATATTTTGCCATCTTCTTGACATGGCAGATCTTCCAACCCGCAGGAACCTCCCTCATGATATCCCGCATTGGGTGGACAAAAACTCCGCTTGGTTCATCACCATCAATTGTGATCCCCCGGGAAAACCTCAGCTTTGCCACCGCAACGCGAACCCACATCCCATAGCTGATGCCGTATTGTCAGCGGCCCGTTTTTATCACGAAATGCCGGATCCGAAATGGTTCATTCATTTATTTCTCGTGATGCCCGATCATATTCACGCCGTCCTTAGCTTCTCGCAAGGATCTGAAATGAAACCACTTTTCAAAGCCTGGAAGGGCTACGTAAAGAGAAATAGCAAGGTGATCTGGCAGGATGATTTTTTCGATCACCGACTGCGGAATGAAAAAAGCAGGCAAGAGAAACTGAACTATATCAGGATGAACCCGATACGGCAGCATTTCTGCGAATCACCCGAGCAGTGGCCTCATCTCATTTCATTTAACCCACAAACAGGAGAGGAAAACGTCTAATAAAACTCGAAGAGCAATTTAAACTCAAAGGTGGGGGGAGACGTCCCCGTCGAGCCGCCGAACGCACGAGCGATGAACAAGTGTCCCTTCAAAATCCCCGCCCGAAATCCCCGATGCTAACAACGGATCAGCGGGGACGCTTCTCCCCACCCAAATCTCATTCCCAAATCCCCCATTCGATCTCCCCTCAAATCCAAATCCCCCATTCGATCTCCCCCAAAATCCCAAAGCCCCCAT